>OOGD01000102.1_pt1 | contig 19822 bp, 14 predicted proteins | sample 1670381 | NCBI WGS metagenome assembly OOGD01 (sample SAMEA98146918, study PRJEB22522) | marine metagenome | biome: marine biome; feature: marine water body; material: sea ice | place: Arctic Ocean | collected 14-Sep-2015 | depth 1.3 m | reverse complement strand
TAGTATAACCAATAAAACCAAATAAATTAGCAACAAGGATCTGTCGGTTTAACTCTGAATTACTGGACTGCACCACACCATTACTTAAATAATTATAAATCAGTTTTTTAACATTCATAAACATTCTCTAATTATTCGGCGGAGCCGCAATATCCGTTTCAATTTGTTTTGCCAAGCGGGTAATCAATGTCCTTAATTGTTTAACAGCATGAGAATATCCATCCTGCTTTAATTCTGATTCAAAAAAGAATGAATGACTCGATGCCACGACGCTTTTTCTTTGATTGGTTGAAGTCATGTTTTCTGACAACCAATATTGCCCAGAACTTACAACAGTCGATACATCGGTGGCATGGAAATGCTCTAGTGTGATAGCAACGGAAGTCACAGCAAGCGACACATTGGGTGACGATGAAGCAACGTAGTTGCGTTGGCCAGCAACATTCAAATCTTTTAACAAGGCATTGTAAAATGAGGCTTGTAATTTTTCAGCCCACACGTCTTGGTGCGAGTAATGAAGTTCATGTTGGCCAATCTGCATAACTAGGCTTGATTGTTGTAAATAGTCTGCAACATTGATTAACTGCAAAACAACGGTAGGTTTTGACTCATCAACTGGATGCGACACGTTATTATCTGGAGTATGTAATAAGTAATAGTGCACACTTAGTGGTTTAGACGTGCAGCTACTCAATAACGCCATGCATAAACAAATCATTACTGTTTTCATATTAATTTTGCGCTCCTTCATCAAGGTTTACTTTAGCCTTGGGGACCAATCTTGGACCATTGCCATCAGTAAAAATGAAACTATTGGGTGTGCTATTGAGCTGTAACAGTAAAGGCTGTAAATCCTTTAGTGTGCTTTGCAATGACTGCATGGTGCGATTGACCTCTTTGTAAGTCTCAGAATCGGCTGAGAAATCTTTGCTTAAAGTGGATAAATTTTCAAGGGTTTGAGTCAACGCATTGCTGACTTTGTCTTCATGCACAGCGGTTAGTAGACGTTCGGCAGAGTTTGCTGTGTCTTGAAGTGCTTCTGCTGCCTGCGCTATTTGTGACAACGTATTATTAGCGTTATCAGAAATAGCTTTTAGTTTGATTTCGTTAATGTTGTCTAATATAGCAGTAACCTTAGCGGTGATTTCCGAGAATTCTCCTGTCATGGTGGGAACAACCTCAAAGCCTAGCAAACTTTGAGATTCAAAAGTGGGCGCGTCAGGATAATGCTGCAAGTCAACAAACAAGGCGCCGGTTAAAAGATTACCTGTTTTTAATGTTGCACGCAGACCTTGCTCAATCCAAAGAGTGGTTTGTTTGCGAACAAATTCTAAGCCAATTGCATCGTCTGGTTGTCGCACTCTGCCGGGTTGAATGCTGATGACCACTGGTATGTCATAGCCTTGCCTGAGTAAGTGATCTTGGTTGTTATCCAAAGAGTTAATTGATATCACCTTACCTACCATCAACCCTCTGTATTCTACCGGCGCACCGACCTGTAAACCACGGATGGTATCTTTGACTAGGATGACGTATTGGGCACTCAATTTATAACGTTCTTCTGATGCCAACTCGTAAGAGGGATGGATATCAAAAAAACTACGTTCGTTAATCGTTTTGCCCACGGGCATTCCTTCTGGTATACCAAATGTGACCCCGTTCGTGAGTAGGGTTTCTAAGCTGCCGGTGTTGACTGTTACACCGCTGGCACCTAGTTTCATTTGAACACCACTGATATCCCAAAACTTGGTGTTGTCAGTAATAAGCTTATGATAGGGAGCTTCAATAAACGTATTATAATAAACCACTCGTTCATCGAAGTTAAAATAGATATCTTCAAATTCACCTACTTTGATGCCTTTATAAACGACCGGATCGCCTTTTTTATAAGTAAATTCGCTGTTACTGTTTAGCGTGACATGTAAACCTGGTGTGCCAGCTGGCGTTACTGGTGGGGCTACAAGAGCAATAAAATCTTCACTCATTTGCTGTTCCCATCCAGGTGCCATATTGATGTAAGGGCCCGATAAAATAGTACCTAAACCCGATACACCACTAAGTGATACCCTCGGTGAAACAATCCAAAATTGATTGTCAGAATGAAGAATTGGCGCAACCTTTTTATCCATTCTGACAGTGACTAACACACCGCTTAAGTCTTCGGTAAGCTTTATATCTTTGACTAATCCTATATCTACATCACGAGTTTTTATCTTCGTTTTTCCTGCTTCGAGCCCAGTTGCCGTTTTGAATTCAATCGTGATAAGCGGGCCTTGGTTGCTCCATTGGTAATACACCATCCATAGACCAATAAAGAAGGCAACGGTCGGTACTATCCAAATTTTTGACACTGTTCTGACAGGTTTTACTAAGGCTTCTTCAGGAAGTGTCGCTTGCTGGGGCTCCTGGCTCATACTGTTTTTTCTCCAACTTTTAGATTTTCTGGTTGATACCATATGAGTCTTGAGTCAAAAGACATAGCTGCAAGCATAGTGCAAACTACCATGCCACAAAATGCCAGCGCTGCATGGCCTGGTAGTATATTCATAATGTTTCCTAATTGGATTAAGCTAACTAGGATCGCCACCACAAAAACATCAATCATCGACCAGCGGCCCACAAACTCAGTGACACGGTACCAAAAAATTCTTTCACTACTCGCATGTTGATGTCTGGCTTGAACTGAATAATTTAACCAAAATAAGATAATAATTTTTGCCGCAGGAACAAATAAACTAGCAATAAAAATAATGATGGCAATTGGATATGATCCCATTTTCCAGAGTAATACAATACCACCTAAAATAGTGCTGGGCTGCTCAGTGCCTAAAACATTGGTATGCATTATTGGTAAAATATTTGCTGGGATATACAACAATACTGAGGTGAACAATAATGCCCAAGTTGTTTGAATGCTATGATTGGGGTTAATCGGTCTATGTTCTTCTTGTATTTCATCATCGAACAACAGATTGAGTTGATATTTGTCCACATATAATAATGTTAACGTCATGGATACGGTGAAAAGTAAGTAAGCGTAGAATGATAAACCTAACCCAATATCTGCCATTGAAATAATTTTAATTAAGCTCACCAATACACCAATCAAAAAGATTTCAGCCATGGTCCAAGGAAGTAACATAAATAAGGTTTTTATCACTAACCTGGCTTTTTTTGGGCGTAGACCCAAGCTTAGGGGTACTAACAAATATAATAAACCAATCAACACAAATGCCGGAAGTATTAACACCGCTGTCACCTGAACTAACGCAAGCAACGCATAGTCTTTTTCAACTAAAATCCAAAGGCTACCGAGCATATCGATCGATTGATATTGACCACTAGCGCTAAATGACAGAAATTTAAACGGCAGGGATGCGATCAAAAATATAAGTGAAGTGATCGCCATAGCGATTATGCGTTGCGAAGCATTATGATGATAAACAGTTAACTGCAAACCACATCGTGGACACACAGCCGATTGCTTGTGGGTTAATAAAGGCAATTTAACTCGATAGTCACACTCATGGCATAACATAGTGTGTGACTTCGAATTTATAGTGATTGTTTTAATTGTTTCGCTCTGTAATGTTGATGCAATCAATTTTTGAAACATTATTAAACATTAATTTTGCGCAAAATGCAGTTATATTAAATAGTTAACATGGAATTTTAGGTGTTATATTTCTAACGCTTGGCTTCGTGCTTTTAAAAATGCGTCTACTGAGCGCCGTATATCTTGCTCGGTTGTTGCCCAAGAACAAAGGCTAATACGTATCACACTTTTCTTGTTCCAAGTCGATCCACCACACCAACATTCGCCTGATTGTTGCACTAAATATAATGTTTTTTGAGTCAGTTGCTCTGTTTCACAGCTAATGATGATTTGATTAAAGACAACTTCATTTAATATTATAAAACGATTATCGGCTAATAAACGTGCGAAAAAAATTGCACGTTTATGCAGCTGTTCTATCAATTCAGCTATGCCATTACGGCCTAAATATTTCATGGCTGCCCAAAGTTCGATGGCTCGGGCACGTTTTGACATTTCAGGGGTATACAACAATCCATCGCGTTGCTCGCTGAGCTGAATATAACTGCCTTGCTGGTGTAAGGCGCTGGTTAAAGCCTCAGTATCTTTGCACAACACAATGCCACAATCATAGGGAGTGTTCAGTGTTTTGTGAGCATCTACTGACCATGAATCAGCTAACTCCATGCCTTTGGTTTGTTCATCAAACATACTGGATGCTTTAGCCCACAATCCAAATGCGCCATCTATGTGCACCCAAGCTTGTGCTTTGTTTGCCAGCTGACAAAGCTTGGTAAAGTCATCAAAGGCACCTGAATTTACGTTGCCTGCTTGTAACACCAAAATGCAACTTTGGTCTAATTCGGGCATTTTTTCGACTATCATCCGACCTTGGTTATCACAATCTACCCACTCGATTGATGCCTGTCCAAAGCCCAACAAACTGATAGATTTAGCTACGGTGCCGTGTGTTTGTTTACCTAATATTAAACGAATTTTTGGTGCACCAAATAAGCCTTGCTGGTTAACATCCCAGCCTAAGGTTTGTAGCTGGCGAAATCTTGCTGCCGCGAGCCCTGATAAAGTTGCAATTGACGTGCCGCTGACAAACCCTGCCGCGGTTTGCTCAGGTAGAGAAAATAGTTGATTAAGCCAACGTTGACAAACACTTTCTAACTTAGAGGCTATGGGTGACATCACATATAAAGCTGTATTTTGATCCCACACGTCCGACAACCACTTAGTGGCTAAAGTAACAGGCAGGGCATTACCGTTTACAAACCCAAAATAACGCCCTCCAGTTTGGGCAACCGTATTGACTGAACCTACCTCGCTAAGTAGCTCTAGTAATAAAGCTGGATCACTCGTTTCCATAGGCAGTGGTTCGTCAAAAACAGACAGTTTCCCAAGGCTTTTTTCATTTGGGAATACTCGCTGTCTTGGGATGTTGTCAATGTATTCAAACGCACTTTTTTGAGCTTGTGTAAGCAGCTCTTTAGTATTTTGTTGTTCAAGCAATTCATCTTGCAGCTTGTTCATTTTGGCTCCTCATGGCTTAAATTTATTATGACGTTTAAAGCTAAGTTGTAACAGATACAAATTTCTTGATCGAGATACATAGTTTAACCACGGAATAGACCCAACAGACAAATTCATTTACATATTAGAGTTGCAATAGGATTTATTTATCTTTTAAATAAGTGACATATGGTTCTTGAATATCCAAGACCGTCAATCTTGTTTTACATAATATGACAATAGTTGGAACATTAATGAAGAAGATAATGAGAAGAACACTTAGAAGAACATTAACAAGAACACTAACAAGTGCCGCTATTGCTTCAGTATTTTTACTGAGCGCATGCAGCAAACAGATTGAGCAACAACAAACTAATATGGCCGATGAAACGCCTAGTGAAGACACGATTAAAAAATCTGCTGAGTTGGGTAGTTTCGGTATTGAACTTGATGCTAGAGATGAATCGGTTAAGCCGGGTGATGACTTTTTTAAATATGCTGGCGGTACTTGGTATAAAAACTTTGAAATGCCCAGTGATAAAACTCGTTTTGGTGCATTTGATAAGTTAGCAGAACGCAGCGAGGCACAAATTAAAGCGTTAGTAGAAGAAATAGTTCAAAGCACAAATTTAAATCCTGAGCAGCAGATGGTTGCAAATTTTTATACTGCTTACATGGACACAGATGCTGCTAATGCAAAAGGCCTCACGCCTATTGCCTCGATATTAGAAAAAATTAATAATATAAAAAATAAACAAGCTTTGACTGCTGCTTTTGGTTCTGCATGGTTAGATGGTTCAATTAGCCCTATTAGTGGAGGTCTGTGGTTTAACCGCCTAGACCCAGATCAATATGAAATGTCTGTAGGAGTAGGTGGATTAGGTTTGCCTGACCGCTCTTATTACCTTGAAGATTCAGAGCGTTTCATAGACATTCGTAACGCCTACGTGGAGCATATTGCACAAATATTAAGTTTTACCAATGTTGAAAATGCCGCTGAAAAGGCCCAGCAGGTACTCGAGCTAGAAACCAAAATAGCTGAAGTACAATGGCCTCGTGAAAAACGTCGTAATCGTGACCTTTCACTTAATCAAATAGAACGTGAAAACCTCACTGATACCTACCCGGGATTTAATTGGGACTCTTATTTTGCTGAAACTGGTTATAAAATACCTCACCTAAATATATCGCAACCTCAGCCTGTCAAAGACGTGATTAAAGTCATAAGTGAGCAACCGCTTGAAGTATGGAAAGACTACATGACTTATCATACGGTTTCTAACCATGCGTCATTTTTGTCTGATGATGTTTTTACCGCTAACTTCGCGTTTTTTGGTAAAATCTTAAATGGCCAGCAAGAGCCGCGTCCACGTTGGAAGCGAGCTATATCTGATATGTCCGGTACTCAGTCTCTCGGTTTTGTCATCGGCAAAACATATGTTGATAAACATTTCCCTGCAAGTTCAAAATCACAAATGGCTGAGTTAGTTAAAAACTTACGAAAAGCGCTCGCAGATCGTATCGAAGATTTAGATTGGATGGGGGCAGACACTAAGGTTAATGCTCAAGCTAAGCTTGCTGCTTTTGTTCCCAAAATTGGTTATCCAGATGAATGGCAAAGTTTTGAAGGTTTAGAGATAAAAGCAGACGACCTGTTGGGAAATATGGTGCGTATGCGTGTGTTTTTTCGCGAAGACAGTATTACTAAAGAATTACAGAAAACCGACCGTAACCGATGGGGAATGGCACCACAACGAGTGAATGCTTATTACAACAGTTCCTTTAACGAAATCGTTTTCCCAGCAGCAATTTTACAGCCACCGTTCTTCGATCCAAACGCAGATGCGGCCGTCAACTATGGCGGTATAGGTGCAGTAATTGGCCATGAAATGGGGCATGGTTTTGATGACCAAGGTTCTAAATCAGATGCTAATGGAATTCAACAAAACTGGTGGACTGATCAAGACAGAGCAGCATTTGACATTAAAGCTGACGCATTAGCTGCACAATACGATGCCTATGAGCCAATTGAAGGTAACTTTGTTAATGGTCGCAATAGCTTGGGTGAAAACATCGGTGATGTTGGTGGCTTGTCTATGGCTTATCATGCTTATAAACTTAGTTTAAACGGTGAAGAAGCCCCAGTTATTGATGGTATTACGGGTGATCAACGTTTCTTTTTAGCTTGGGCGCAAGTATGGCGTGAAAAACGAACTGAGCAAAGCATGTTGTCACAATTAAAAGGGGGTACTCATGCTCCTGGCCGCTATCGTACGTTGGCACCACGGAATCACGACGCTTGGTATGATGCCTTTAACATACAACCTGAAGATGCTCTTTATCTAGCGCCTGAAGATCGTATCCGTATATGGTAAACGTAAGTTAAAATAATTTAATTAGCTTTAATAAAAGGGCGCTTTATGCGCCCGTTTATTTTTAAGCTTTTGACGGGGTAATTAAATATTTTTCACCCGTCTTTTTAGCATTGTATTTGTGAACAGTTTCAGGCTGCATCGCCTCTTCTAGGCTCAGCTCCTCAGTAAAAGCAGAAGCAAACGTAGTATTGATTTCATTTGCTACTTTTTTGTGTAGCTCAGCAACTTGAGCAGGGGCTAATTTGCCCAAGAAGCGCATAAGAAGCCAACCGCCGATTCCCCATGTCATACCGTAAGCACGGTTGAGCAAGGTAGGAGAAAAATCTAAACCTCCATAAATATATACTTGTTTGTTTGCATCTGAACCGTAAGTGTTAAAACCAACCGCGTCTTTACTGCCTACTGCTTCCATTGCAGTTAGTATATCACTGACTAAATCGCCGCCACCAATAGCATCGAAAGCAAGAGTGGCACCTGTTTCATTAATTGCTTTATATAAATCAGCCTTAAAGGTGGGACTAGAAGAATCACAAATATGTTTAGCGCCAATGTCTTTAAGTATGTCAGTTTGTTGTTGGTTTCGTACAACATTTACTAATGGTACGTTTTCTGCCAAGCAAATTTTATTAAGCATTTGACCCAATGCTGAAGCGGCGGCGGTATGAACTAAACCAGAATGTCCTTCCATACGCATTGTCTCAACCATACCCAATGCAGTTAGTGGGTTCACAAATGATGATGCTGCATCTTTTGCTGTGGTGCCTTCATTATGCACAATACATGCTTGCATCGGCACACAACAATATTCGCTGTATACAGCTCCTGATAACACACCCACTGTTTTGCCCAATAAAGCCTGTGCAGCAGGATGCTCGCCAGCTGCAACTACAACACCAGCACCTTCGTTACCAATAGGTAATACCTGATCTAAACGTGACTTTATACGTGGCAATATGCCTTTGTGTACCGGCGCCGTCATAACTTTTTTGTCAATGTCATAACTGGCCTCAGCTAAATTAGCAGGACCAAACATTGGCCACATATCTGAAGGATTGATAGGAGCTGCTTCAATACGAACAATGACTTCATGAGCCTTAGGCGTTGGCACATCACGTTCAATTAGTGATATTCTGAGTTGGCCGTCTGATGTTATTTGAGTAAAGAGTTGTTTAGATGTTTTCATTATTATTTTCTCTTGTTGAATATGTAACTACGAAGTTAACCGAACACGTTCAATTACACTATTTTAATGGTGAACATAGATGGATAATTTATATGTATGGGAATGTTGTATCGGCAATTCAATGTCTTAATTTCATTTCACAGAATAATCCTTAAGACAGATATTATTGCTTTTGAGTTGCAGAGTTGAGGGTTTATGCTTTCCAGTTATCTTGTTTCCAGTTATCTTTGTACCATTCATTTACTAATTAGAATAGTTATATGACCAGCAACGTCTCTATCAAGTCTTTATTTTTTAATCTCATGTTTTGTTGTTGTTTACTTGTTATTTCTTTGTCTTTAGCTGCTCAGGATAAAGCTTTAGTAGGAGGTAGGCTGATAGATGGGTTTGGACATCAACCAATTGCCAACAGTGTTATTCTTATTAAAAATGGGATGATTGAAAAGGTTGGTACAATAGAAACGCTTAATGTACCTGATGGCTATCAGATCATTTCAACTGAAGGAATGGATGTTTTACCCGGATTATGGGAGAGCCACGCACATTTAATGTTAAACGGCCATTCTGACTATTCCCATTGGGATAAAGCTTATGCCGACAAATTGGGTACTGAAATTATGCCTGCCAGTGCTGTGCAATTATTGTTAGCGGGTATCACTAGTGCAAGAGATTTAGGCGCGCCATTAAAAGAGTCTGTTGATATAAAAACAAAAATTGAAAAAGGTGAAATTCCAGGTCCTCGTTTATATGTCTCAGGCCCCTTCATTCAGCATCAGGCTTACCCTGGAACAGAAGCTTTTAGATGGGGAGTAGACAATCCGATAGATGCAAAAAATAAAGTGAATCAGCTTGCAGATGCGGGCGTTGATATTATAAAACTTATTGACCACGATATGATGAGCTTGGAAACCGCGCAAGCCGTGGTTAATCATGCACATCAACGAAACCTTATTGTAGTCGCGCATTCACACAAACCTGACGAAATAAGGCGAGGCCTAGAAATTGGAGTTGATAATTTTGAGCATACTGGCTTAACAACAGCACCTGCTTATCCTGATGATATTATCGAGCAACTCATTGAGCGCACAGCTAAAGGGCGGGTAGCTGGTGGTCCTTTGTATTGGACCCCCACGGTAGAGGGTTTATGGAATTACGACTTGACCGTCGCTAATCCTGAAAGATTAGATAATAAATGTTGGCATAGAGGGTTACGGCCAAGCACAGTAAAAGACATTCAAGGCTCTTTAAAGAACTTGGGTCAATTGGATTACATGCAACTTACACCATTACGTAAACCTACGCTTAAAAATAAAGTGAAACAGCTTAGAGCTGCTGGTGTTGTTATGCTAATAGGAACTGATAGCGGTATACCCACTAAATTCCATTGCCAGAGTACATGGAATGAAATGGCATTTTGGGTTGATGAATTAAATATATCATCGATGGATACCATCAGAGCTGCAACTTACTGGCCAGCTGTACTTATGAACGTTAATGATAAATCAGGTACTGTTACTGAAGGAAAATACGCTGATATTATTGCAGTAAAAGGGGACGTTCTTCGCTACATTAATTTACTCCAAAATGTAGATATGGTGATGAAAGGTGGCAAGGTTTATAAACTTGATGGCAAAGCGACGTTAGATTAAATACTAACAGTTTCCGTAATATGCTGATGTGTGTTTCCTGCGCGCACCAGCATATTGTAACTGTTGTATTGTTTGGATTAGCATCCACCATCACATTGCTCCTGATTTAGAACGTGTTATGGAGTCAAAATGGAAATACGTTTATTTGTAAAAATGGTTGGAACTTCTATTATATTTTACATCTTTGCGCTGCCATTATGGGTAGTGTCGCAAATCCTTTTTTAATATCTGGATTGATGCTGGAGCCGATGTCAACAGGCAGAATTAAAAGAGTCACAAAAACACATGTCCTTATTCAAACCTCAAACCTCAAACCTCAAACTTCAAACGTCATCAAATAACATTATAGTGATTCTAATTGTTTATTATTAGAGGCATAAAAAACAGTTAATAAGTAGTTAAAAAGTAGTTAATAAGTAGTTTACAAGTAAGTAGTTAGCAATAAGTTAACAAGTTAAATCTGACACTATTTTACAGAAAGACTCAATAATATTTATTATTTGTCATCGGAAAAAACGATGTCTTATGTAACTTTAACAGTATTTAAGTTGAAGCTATAAACCTATAAAATCATGTTTGCTTTGATAAACAGGTATATGAAATAAATGAAATTTACACGGTTAGCACTTCTTTCAATTGGTATGGCGAGTTTTACCACTCCACTTTTAGCAACATCTTCCTTTGAGTTTGCCACTTCAGTTTCCATAGATAAAAAAAGTCATGTGGTATTTATCAACGACGTTAAAGATTTGGATGGTATGCCACAAATTTTAGACCAAGTATCAATGGGTCAATTAAGCAAACTAATAGCGCTTAATAAATTTACCGCAGAAAAAGGTAAAACATTGCATGTGCAAATGATTGGCGCTGCAGATTCTTTATTACTTGTAGGCACTTATGATGAAGACGGATTAAGTGCCCCAGAGCTACAAGATTTAGGGGGTAAAATAGCTAGCTCATTAAATTCAACTAAAGAAATGCTAGATATCGCGGTGCATGTGCAAAGTTTGGAAACGACCGAAGCATTTCCAAGTGCGCACATCGCTTACGGTTATCACCTAAGACATTATAGTTTCGACCGCTATAAAACAAAAAAGAGTCAAGGTGCCTCTAAAGTGATGCTAGTCGATATCAATGCTGATAGTGCTGCAAATTTATATCATTCTGATTTGGCATTCATAGCACAAGGTGTTCACTTAACCCGTGACTTGGCAACAGAACCGGGTAAAAACATGTTTCCGCAAGCCTTTGTTGATGTGGTGAAAGCTAAATTCAAAGGGATCAAAAATGTGGATATTGATGTGCTTGATATGCGAGACATTAAAAAGTTGAAAATGGGTGCTTTAGAAGGTGTGGGGCAGGGTTCTGTTAATGATCCTCGTTTCTTAATTATTAATTATCGTGGTTCAAAAAAATCGGATGCCCCTTTAGCACTCGTTGGAAAAGGGATTACATTTGATACAGGTGGCATTAGCTTAAAGAAGAATACTGGTATGTGGGCTATGAAGTCAGACCTATCAGGTGCAGCAGCAGTTGCAGGTACCCTTTATGCTAGTGCTCAACGCGGTGAAAGTATCAATTTGATTGGTTTAATGCCACTGGCTGAAAACATGCCAAGCCAAGATGCAATTCGCCCTGGAGATGTGTTAGAAACGATGAAAGGCGTGAGTATTGAAGTTATCAGTACTGACGCAGAAGGGCGTTTGATCTTAGCTGATGCCGTTTATTACGCACAGCAAATATATAAACCTAAAATGTTGTTAAATATAGCTACGTTAACAGGCTCTGCTGGTAGGGCGCTGAGTGATGAATACGCGGCAGTCATTACCAGAGATTTTGAGTTATCCCAAAAAATGATGGACGTTGGTGAGCGCTCAGGAGAAATGGTATGGCCTTTACCGTTGCATGCTAATCACTTTAAGCAAATAGAATCACCCATTGCTGATATTAAAAATTCGGGTGCGGGTAATCCTGGTGCAAGTATCGGAGCTGCTGTTGTGGCTACTTTTATTGATGAAGATTTACCGTGGGTGCATCTAGATATTGCTGGAGTAGACTGGTTAGATGCAGATATTGATGTCGCGCCAAAAGGCAGTCAAGGTTGGGGTGTTCGCTTTATGGATCAGTTGGTCCGAGATCACGCTAATTAAATGTATTTCATATAGAGGCTAAAACTTCTCGATTTTGTTACTAGTCTTTTTCAGTAGATAAAGGGCTTTAGTATTAACATTTTGTAGTCTAGATAACATGATGTTTCTATATTATTAAAGCCGCTAAAAAACGCTTACCAGATATTTTTAAATGTCAGTTGGATGTGATTAATCATATTATTCTTATTTATTTTATTTAATTTAATTGTGGGTATAGTTAATACAGCATAGTAACTAACCAAATAAAACTAAATTGAAGCCTATCATGATGCTTGAAACACTGTCATTCATCTCTTCCAAACTCCAATGGTTAAGGCCTGTTGTGATGTTGTTTGGATTAATTTTTCTTGGCCTGTTTTGCTCCTCTTTATTCGATATTGGGCATTTTATTGAAGAGGTATACCTGATACCCAGTTTGGCTGGTCTTATATGGAGTGTGTTATTTTTTATTCTGATCAATGCCTTTGAAAACATTCCTATTAAGCCCGACAGAAAGTTTGCATTTTTTTCCAAGATGAAATATTGGTTTGTTAGGTTGGGATACAAAATATTATCAGTCATTTTTTTGTTGATGTCTGTTGCGGGACTCATTTTAAGCTTTAGATTGTTCAGCGTTTGGTTCACTCAATAAAGTAAATAAGTAGCATCAAATGCAGTAATCAATCATGGTTTGTTTGAAGATACAAAAAAGCCCCCTTAATAATTAAAGGGGCTTCATGTTTTATTCTTGGCAAGTTAATAACGTCATGAACATTCAGCCTAGTTGTTGCATAACCGGCTAAACTTTCAAAACCTAAATCGAAAACAAATTAAGAGGGCGAACCGTGCCCCATGCAAAGAAGTATCACCCATGACCATCATCTTCTTGTTCAAAGTTCATTTTGGCATAACGACGGTGAAACACTTCAGTACGTTTTACGTAGTGAATCATCAATAATTTTAACAATGTCAGATATTAATAAGTCCATCTCGGTGGCCACTTTATTATGGTCACTAGCCGCATATAAAATATACTTATGCGGATACCTACTGTAATTAAATCAAAAATTCAAAGTTGTTGAAAATAGGTGATGTTTTGCGATGTCGTCATGAAATACAAAGTAGACATTGCGAATCTCTGTTATTACAAAATATTGGCCTGAAGATGCCATTACTGAAACTAGTCGCCCCTTATTCATTAAGAATATCTTCCAAGGAATAAGAAGTAATATTGAGAAAGGCTGCCGTTTCTTTTTTAGACGCATCTGGGGTGTTCCAGCCTTTTGGAGTATAAGATCGGTCCATCGTTGTTCAATCAATAAAGCGTATAATGGTGTTAAACTCATCATAGAATTATTGCTGTTTCAATCCAGTATGAATTTCTACTGCATCCCAAAAAAACTCTTCATATTAATCTGTAGGAATATCACTTTTAAAGCTGCTTTTTGCAATTCGCATTGATCATAACGTTTCCTACGTTTTGGTGGGAATATCAGTTGGTTTATTGTTTGTATTGGGATTTTATGAGATTTATCTGGGGCAATAAAGTCATACAGAAGGTTATGATATGTAATTGGTTTTTAATCGCCTACATTATTGTCTTTAATACTAAGATAGCTATAAAGAATGTCGTATTTTCATTAAGCAAGTTAGTTAACAGTGTAAATATTTTAGGCTTGGACACATGTTGTGTAAGATTTTTAATCAATCAAAATAAAGGCACCGGCGCAACTATAAAATATGCTGCCTTGTACTCTGATTAGCTAGGGTAAAAGGCTAGATTCGATGTATTAGTGATAAAAAATTCACAAGACATATAATGACTCTATAGGTCGTATGTTGTTTTTAAGGCCAAAGGAAAACTGCGTCATAAAACAAAAAAGCCACCTATAAGTGGCTTTATCAATGCTTTACAGCACCCTATGATTAATAACTTGCGTTTCCCGGTGTTCTTGGAAAAGCAATGACGTCACGAACATTTTGCATACCCGTTACATAAGCAACTAAACGTTCAAAGCCTAAGCCAAAACCAGAGTGGGGCACCGTACCGTATTTACGTAAATCGCGATACCAGCTGTAGTCTTCAGGGTCGAGATTCATTTCTGCTAAACGACGGTCAAATACGTCAAGACGTTCTTCACGTTGAGAACCACCAATAATTTCACCAATGCCTGGTGCTAATACGTCCATAGCAGCCACTGTTTTGCCGTCGTCATTAATACGCATGTAAAACGCTTTTATGTCTTTGGGGTAGTTTTGCATGATGATAGGTGCGCCAACATGTTCTTCTGCTAAGTAACGTTCATGCTCTGAAGATAAATCTACGCCCCAGCTGACAGGGAACTCAAACTTTTTACCACAGTTTTGCAAAATCTCAATGGCTTGCGTGTAATCCATACGGACAAAATCTTGGTCTATCACTTTTTCTAAACGAGATATGGCTTCTTTATTGATACGCTCAGCAAAAAAGGCCATATCGTCTGGTCGCTCTGCTAATACTGCTTTGAATACGTATTTTAACAAGTCTTCAGACAATTGAGCAATATCGGCTAGATCAGCAAAAGCTACCTCCGGTTCTATCATCCAAAACTCAGCCAAGTGTCGGCTAGTATTAGAATTTTCAGCTCTGAAAGTAGGACCGAATGTATAAATTTTTGACATGGCAGTGGCATAAGTTTCGCCATTTAACTGGCCTGAGACAGTTAGAAATGTTTCTTTGCCAAAAAAGTCTTGGCTGTAATCTACCTCGCCTAGTTGAGTTTTGGGAACATTTTGCAAGTCTAAAGTAGATACTCTAAACATCTCACCCGCGCCCTCGGTATCACTACCTGTCAAGATTGGGGTACTTACCCAACAATAACCTTGTTCATAAAAAAAACGGTGAATGGCCTGAGATAAGCAGTTGCGAACACGTGTAACCGCACCGCCTACGTTCGTTCGAGCACGCAAATGTGCATGTTCACGCAAATATTCAAGACTATGGCGTTTAGGAGCCATAGGATAAGTGTCAGGATTTTCTACCCAACCAATTATGTCGACTGTTGAAGCTTCGATCTCTAATGATTGACCTTTACCTTGTGATTCCTTCAAAGAACCTGTCACCACAAGTGAACAACTTGTAGTAAGCTTTTGGATGTCAGAGTAGTTTTCAATGGAGTTCATTGCAATCACCTGAATAGGGTCAAAACAACTACCATCGTGTAAAGCAATAAAAGATAAACCTGCTTTTGAATCACGGCGAGTTCGAACCCACCCTTTAACTGTAACTTGGTCACCAACTGAATGTTTACCGGCAAAAATGTCTGCCACCGGGGCGTGCGCCATCTACTTCTCTCCACTTGTGTTTAAATATTTAAGGTCTTTCGACTCTTCATACTTATTTTACTTATTATATTTGCAATATTCGTCTTAACTTATAGTCATGTGTTTATTGTCAAATTTTAACCCACAAAATTTAGACATGTAGCAGTAAAGTAGACAACAAACGTTATGATTTTGGTTTTAGTCGAAACTACACAATGTTACTACATTTATGTATGCAGTTTGCTTGACAGTTTTCGCAATCTTACTCAGGTAGCGCCTAGACTCAAGAAAAATCGTCAATAAACATGGTAATTCAAACATTTATCAAGCAAATGAAATATACGTACACGTTATAAAAACTGCCCTCAACAGAATAAAGTTAGCACAACAGGATTATTGGTATCTTAATATATGATTTTTTATCAGTATTTTAGGGGCGTTTGTATAGTTTGTTGCTTTGATGATTTTTCATCTTGTTTACCTATAATCTGCTTCCGGTTTAGGGGGTGGGGTGGGGCATATAGTAGTGTAAATGATGGTTTAAAACACTCGCCGTGTCTTGATCTGGTTTGTCGTTATGCGAACTCATAAGTAAAATAGGGCTGAACATGAAACAAGAATGCAATCACGGTGAAGAAAACAAAACTGGTATTAACGATTATGTTTTGAATTGACTGTATTTGAGATTTATTTTTACTCAAAACTACTTTTTTAGATTAAAAGCAATTTCGCCACTTTAAAGTTCGTTAGTAGTTGCACTCGAATAGGCACTGCTTTTTGTCTACTACTTTAAATCCTTTTTTTTTCAAAAAATGTCATGGCAGTAATACTGACGTCAGCACTTAAATAGGCGATGTTTTGTTGCTGGGCTAAGATGTGAATATGCGTCATTAATGCTTCGCCTACCCTCTTGACATTGATACTGACGATGACAGAAAAAATGTTCAATATAACCATTTGTTTGTAAATCACTATAACTCAATATTTTTTCTCGTTAACACCAGCAACAGATCCGAGCTTTGCAAGCTTTTTATTCCCCAATATTTTATTGGATAGTGATGGCGACCAAGCGTCTAATTGTTTTTTGTTATAATGCTGAGCATTAACATGATTTACAGTTTGGTGAAAAAGGTGGCACATTTCATGTGGCTCACCTAAATGATAGGCTCTTATTTTCACTGTATTATTGAATATTCTAAAATGCTAGAAAACAATTGACCTGTTTAAGAGTTGTTGAGTGTGGTTCACGGCAGTGTATTGGCGTTGGGATTATTTGAAGAAGCGTCGATTAAAACGCGAGCTATCGAATTTACTCATCATCAAACAGGCTTATCCAATTCACCCTTTATTTATGTCACATTAAAAATATTGCATGGCAGGGACCATCAACAGAAAAAGCGCTAACAAAAATAGTATTAGATAATACTTATGAAGTAATACAATCACCGATTTCGCTGTCTGTTGAAGTCATAGACATCGATAAAGTGAGCTATTAGAGAAAAGAGATTGAGTGAAGGCTGGGAAAACATTGTTACTCCTGAATTAAAGTACTCGCAATCTCTGTTTGAAAATCTTGCCACTGTCTTCTCTTGGAAGTTTTGAATAAAGATTAAGTTTTCTCGGAAACTTAAAGCGAGCTAATTTACCATCTAAAAACTGATGTATTTGCTCAAGCGTGATAATTGTTGTGGGTCGACATTGCACTGCGGCGACAACTACTTCTCCAAACTCAGGATGTGGTTCGCCAAAAATAGCGCAATCGACTATGTCATGCATTTGAATCAATACTGATTCTATTTCGAGGGGAAATATGTTTACGCCACCTGAAATTATCATGTCTTTTTGACGATCATTAATAAACAAATAATCATCTTCGTCTAGATACCCAATGTCACCTACCGAAATATAATTTTGATAAGTAAATGCATTGCTATCGCCGTCAAAATTGGTGTAATCAAATTTACCAAACATAGGTAGGTCGATATAAATTAATCCTGATTGGTGTGGGCCTAATTCTTGTCTGTTTTCATTCAGTATCTTGATCTTGCCACCTGCAACTACTTTTCCTACAGAGCCTGGTTTGTGTAATGCTTCAGAAGATGATATCAAAGTCATAAATCCGATTTCACTGGCGCCATATGATTCATAAAATATCGGACCAAACCAGTTTATCATGGCACTTTTAATATCTGTAGGACAGGCAGAACCCGTGGAAAGTGCATACTTGAGGGAGCTTAAATCATATTTTTCACGGATAGTTTGCGGAAGCTTTAACAGTCGTATCATCATGGTTGGCACAATATAAATATGCGTGATTTTGTATTTGTCTATGGCATCCAAAAAATGTTCAGGTTCAAATTTTGTTGAGATATAAATATTAATATCTGATGCGGCAAGACTGCAAAGGCTCAATGTATTGGGGGCACTATGGTAGATAGGCGCCGCAAGATAAAAGCAGTCATTCGTGGTGAGTTGCATTAGAGATTGTGAGAGACTCTTATATACTGCATATCTATCAGCACTATCGTCATTTGTGTCGCGCTTAATGCCTTTGGGCCTGCCGGTGCTGCCAGAGGTATAGGCGAACATACCCCTAAAGGGTTTGGGTTTAGTATCAATTGGCTTAGCTGTTGTTAATGCTGACTCCATATCTAAGGCCATATCAGCTGTTCTACTTTGTAAATTTACATCAACATGATAACTTTTAACTACTTCAATTGGAGTAGGGAATGTAGCAATCATTATATTTTGAAGGTTTTGTTTTGCCAGTTGGTGAACTAGATCTACATGTGCAATCAGGATTTTTGAGCCAGAGTCTTGCACGATATGTTCAATTTCAGTCGGCACGGAATGCCAGTTAAGAGGGACAAAATAACAACCTAAATAGCGACAGGCTTGAATAACCTCTAAGTATTTAACATCGTTACGCATTAAAATCGCAATCGTGTCATTCTGTCTAATGCCTTGTTTCTGTAATATTGTGGCGAGTTTCTTAGAGTGATTTTCAAAGTCATTTCTAAGCGTCACGTTATCATTTAAATACAAATTCCCGTGCATTTTGTTATCCATTTTATTATCCATTTTTTTCATTTATTGTTGTCATTAAAATTTTGTATGCGGTCGATTATCTTGTTAGCAGAAGTGCTTATAAATTGATGACCTTATTATTTTCTGGATCTTTTTATTCGTCATTAATTCTAATTCAGCTGAGGATTTTGTTATTACTCACATTTAAGAACGAGCCTAACATATTATATTTTGTAGATGCCAATTCAGACAAAACCTGCCGATCTGCTCTGATTGCTGACCTTGCACTAGTAAAGTACATAACTAAGTATTATTCTGGGTAATGTTAGGTAATTTGTAAAAAGAGATAAAAATGGATGAAAAGTTTCGGCATTTAATTGAGCTTGGTGCCGGTGAGTTTGAACACGCAGATGGTACGCTTATTAATCATCTTGAAGGTACAAGATGTCTTTTAAAGGCTTGGAAAGCGTCAGAGGTTTTGCAAAACGCAGGTCTGTATCACGCGGCTTACGGAACGTTAAATTTAAAAAATATATTTGATATATCACAAAGAAAAGAAGTAGCAGGTGTTATTGGTCGTGACGTAGAAAATATTGTTTATCACTATTGCACTTGTGACAAAAATCTTTTTTTTGCTCAGTTTGGTCAGGTCGACCTACCTGTATTTTATGACCGTATAACAACTAAAAAATCATTTATTTCCAACGAGTTACTTCAACAATTATGTGAACTAAATGCTGCTAATAAAACTGAATTGGCTATAAATGATCCCTTTTTTGTCACTCGATATAGCTCTGAGCTTGCGGACTTATTTAGTCGCATGCATGTTTATTTAAGCTCTAGTGCCAAGCGAAAAATTCAACATGTTTTTACATCTCATTCATAAAATATTTTTATTACAGGTTAAATGGCTTTTTTTATAATTGTTCAAAAGCCGTTATGCTTATTAAAATAATAGTTAAAATGTTCGACAATAATAGCATTTTATTAAACCGACACATTTAAAACCAAGAAAAGTGTAGTCAAAAATATCTTTCTGCTAGGTCAGTAAAAGTTGTTAGAATTTAAGTCATTGTTTTGTCTTCTTCGACTTACTTACATGC
>OOGD01000101.1_pt1 | contig 19825 bp, 20 predicted proteins | sample 1670381 | NCBI WGS metagenome assembly OOGD01 (sample SAMEA98146918, study PRJEB22522) | marine metagenome | biome: marine biome; feature: marine water body; material: sea ice | place: Arctic Ocean | collected 14-Sep-2015 | depth 1.3 m | reverse complement strand
CCTACAATTAATTTATCTCCCAGCTCGGCCAAACGCTCTAACATATTGACGTGACCAACGTGTAATAAATCAAAAGTGCCATAAGTAATCACAGTTTTCATAACGTCTGACTCTTAAAAACCGTTGACGATTTAACATGACTGAGTGACCATTCTTCTTGAGGTGTTTGCCAATCACCGTAATGTCCTTCGAGATAGTCTTCTACAGCATTGGGTAAATACACGTCACCACCAGCAAATGTATGGCTTTGCATGTTACTAAAATGGTTAGAAGGCATACGAAATCCGCGGGAGGCTAAGCAATAGTCCATATGCTCTCCTTGGATATATTTAACAAAAAAGTCGATACCAGGAAAGCCCTCACCGTCTTTATCAGGGAGTAACTTAAGCGCTCGAATTGCACCAATTGGCACCGCGCCGTAGGATTGTTGATTAATGTATGTGTGTAAGGTCCAAGTCACACCCGTTATTTCAAGCATCTTGGGTAATTGCAGCTCTAAAACTTTAATGGTATGAGTTAAATGGTCAGCATCAACAGAAAAATCCAAATCATCATCCCAGGGAATGAGAGCATTATCTCTATACACGCCAAGTAAAGTGCCAGCATCAATATAATGAGGCACATCGTGTGATTTTAAATTCTCAGACAACATCAACAGCAAGTCCACTGCGGTTTGACCTTGTCTATGGGAATTTTTAAGTTGTATTGGTTTAATCAGTCTTGCAGGTAATACTTCGACCATAATTTCAGGGACTAACAGTTTCAACTGTTCCTTTATTTGTTCAAAAAACTCACTGGCAATTAAAATTTTATCAGGGCTAAATGATGCTATGTCTGACGGTGAGGTAATGGGAATATTTTGAATACTAGAGCCATATTTTTTACTATCGTTATCGACGAATGCGAGCACATCATATAATTCGGATACAGCAGATAATGCAGAACGGCCTGACAAACTTGCGCCAAATATCACTACTTTTGTTGCTGTGTTGCTCACTATTTTTGACGCTCGGTTGAAAACTTCTGCATATTTAACTCATCTTTAAAATAGTGGGATATAGATTTGGCAATAGTTTATTATCGGCTAGCACTGAATTGACTTGAATCCTACCTACAGACAATATTTAAGCTGTGCTAACTGCATCCACTGTCATAACGGTACCAGTGATAACCAAGGCTTGTTCACTCAGTAAATACAGCACCACAGTAGCTCACTTACCTTCACCTTTATCAGTTTTAAAGTGTGGCGAACTTAGTACTTTTAAACCTTTAAAAGCAAACTCTGCAAGGGCCTTGTAACGTTTTTTATTGACAACATCTAGGATCACTTATTGATCAATACTCAGATAACCATGAACTAGCGCATTACGCAGACCAATTATCTTGCGCCAATCAAGCTCTTTATTTGTCCACTGCCCGCTTTGATCTAGTAATATAAATGCGCGGTTAGCATCTGATGCTATGCCTAAACCTTGTTGTTTTACCCAATGTTTAGAAATACCAATACAAGCTTCTATCAAGACTTGAAGTAATCTTTCGGCCGCCAAAGATTCAGATTGGTTTAACGAACGATCAATGCTCGCTAATTGATCGAGTTGAGAAACAAGTTGTTGGATATGATCCTGCATACTAGCACTATAAGCATTAAGCATTAAGCATTAAACATTTTGTTGCCTACCATACTGATAATCAAGTTCCCACATCGACATGATCCGCTGCTCTTCTTTATATCGTCTAACCGTATCTTGACCATACAGAGGCGTATCGTCTTCTACTACCACCATGGCGATGGGTAATGGAGAAATATTGATATCCAAAATAGAAATGTCTACTTCTAACATTTCTTTCCACTTAATAGCCAACACTTCAGGTCTGAGTCGATTATCCAACACATCCTGCAAAGGCTTATCAAAAGCCACGGCTAAATCATAATTACTTTTAGGGTGTGCCGTATTTCTTGCTCTTGAGCCGTCAAGCCATATAACCACTAACCCTGAGGCATTGGCGGCTAAACTTTTAAGTTGTTATATTATTTTTTGTTGTGTCATTATTTATTAACCAATAATTATGCCGTACTTCCGGCATCCACTGTCAATACAGTACCAGTAATAGCCGATGCTCGTTCACTGAGCAAATATATCACCATTGCTGCCGCATCGTCCACGGTAGCTAGCTTTCCTAACGGGCTGCGCCTTTTAATACTTTCCAACTTATCGCCTAGTAAGCTGCTGGTCATGTCGGTTTGCATATAGCCAGGGGCGACACAATTAACGGTTATGCCTGCTTTACCCACTTCACGGGCTAAAGATTTACTAAACCCTTCTAATGCTGCCTTACTGGCGGCATACACACTGAGGCCATTAAAACCTGTTTTGGCAATAATAGAAGAGATATTGATGATACGGCCTTTTCGATTCAGTAACATCGAACGCACCAAATATTTACTCAACAAAATAGGCGCTTGAATATTTAAGCGCATTAAATGGTCAATGCTTGAATTAGGCATAGTGGCCAGCACACCATCATGACCGGCGGCAGCGTTATTAATCAAGGCGTAAGGGCGTCCATATTGTTTGATGAGTTGCTTGCACAACTCGGGTATTTTATCCAAGTAAGCTAAATCAGCGGCGTGAAAATTAACGAGCTCTGGATACGCTTGCTGCAGAGCTCTTAAGGGCTCTGAAAGTTGCCGTGCAATGGCAATCACTGCATACCCGTTGGCAGCTGCTTGTTGGCTGATGGCTAAACCTAGACCTTTGCTGGCACCTGTTATTATGACGTAATCAGTCATGCTGCTTCCTGTTTAATTTACCACTTGGATCATGATTGATATTCTTGACTATATTGATTTTGGTAGGTATCTCAAAACGTTGCAATTGCTTTTTGCACATTTTCAACACTTGTTGTTTGACCTCTTGCTCAACTGCGGCTTCAATTATCATCACATCGGCTACCACTAACTCACCCAGCAAGGCACTTTTTTTAGCGTACACCTTCGCCTGACTAATATCAGCACATTGCAATAATACTTGCTCGACTCTTTCTGGATGTACCTTATTGCCACCGACGTTGATCGTACCTGTTGCTCTCCCCAAAAAAAGTACTCTGTCACCGATCACTTGGACTTTATCTAAGGAGTCCACATAACCTTGCGCATTAGTTTGTAGTGCCAATGATTGACAAACGTGATGTTGTGGTCTAATCAGTAAATGTTGTTCATCTGACACCTGCAACGCGCTCTGAGGTGTCTGGTCTTTAAGCCATTTAGAAGGGAAACCGGCGCGCCCGTCGCTCACTATAAAACCGACTCCAGCTTCTGTCGAAGCGTAAATATGTCGCACATTTGCATTCGGGAACAAATTTTTCAAAGTATCCAACAGACTTTGATCGGCAATCTCACCCCCTAGCGTAATATGACTTAGAGTTAATTCACTCAATTGACCCGTCATTAGGAGTTGCCGCCACAAACTGGGGGTAGCAGATAAAGCCTTAACGTCTGCATGTTTTAAAAATGCCATCTGGGCTAAAGGCTCGTAATCAGCAACATTCACTAAGTCAGCACCACTTAGTAGCGCCTGTAACACCACTTGTAACCCCGCAAATCTGTAGGGTTGAAACAACAAAGCCCAGCACAGTGCTTGTAATTTTTGACTGTGTTTGGTGTTTGCAGTCAATGATAAAAAAGAGTGGGAACACCACTTTGGCTCACCTGTAGTACCAGACGTCGCCATGTACCAAGTTGTCGCGACACTATCTACAGCTTCAGACTTCAATCGCGAGGGTATTGAGTCTACAACAGCAGCATCACTTTCAAGCGGCCAATCTATAATATCGTTATGAGGTATTGTCAAGTTTGGAGGACGTAAATACATAGTTGAACAGTGACCATCAAATGCAATCAGCGAAGTGACAAAATCAGTCAAATTTGTATACCGGATGGCTATACTGCGTTGATGAAATTGCGGATACTGCTGCCTAATCTGCTCAGCTTTTGCTATCAACACAGCGATAGAATTGTGTTGACCTGCAGCGGTTATCATCCCTGTTTTGGACAGATTTGTTAATTGATTAAAAAGGCTTTGCATAATGGATTTATTGATTATTAGCACATTGTTGATACATAGCTAAGAACTCAGCAAAAGTGCTTGGGTAAGTATCAAGGGCCAATTCAGTAAACGGGTCATAACCCAAGTTTTCTTCTAGCTGTGCCACTAACATGGCATAGCCTAACGAGTCTAAACCACATTCAAGCAATAGCGTATCAGGGTTTATCGATTCGACTAACTGGCAGTCGCTCAACTCAGCAACTTGTTGCATTGCATCTTTAATTTGTTGTTCTAAGTTCAGCATATTTTGTATCCAAAGCTATTCTAAAAATTGTATATGATCGGCTGCGAGTGCAATCTTTTTGGGTAATTTTTTGAGTATCTTGCCACGATTTTCAGCCCACTGCTTAAGTTCATAACTGTAATGCTGTATATCGAAACGTTGGCCGTTACGTTCGCCGCCTTTTTTAAGGCTAAGCTCTTTATATTCAAACACTTTATGCATCTTATTTGCTGCATGGTTGAACGATAATACTTGCGCCAGCAAGTGACTAAATTGGCGTTGACTGGCACAAAAATCTATAGCTGCAAATTCCAACATAATACCACTACCTGGCCACACGTTAGTCTCGCCCAAATAACAGCCCCATTCTGGCGTGGATGTATTCATATCTGAAAAATTAAGTACTCCAATGGGTCGCTGGTCTTGTAAAAAAACATAAAACTGACGACTGGTATCAGTTTGAAATTTGTCAAACCACGCACAGTGATCCTGCCACTCTACCAGTTCATTATTATGCATGTTTTGTCTGATTCTTGGACTATTGCGCCATTGCCAAATGAGTTCTAATTGTTGTTCTTCTAAAGGCTCGAAAGTATGTTCAGGTATCGAAACTTTCATTGGATATAATCATTTGTCAGTTTATGTTCAGACATCATTTCTACAATATTTTTGGCGCCATCAACCACAGGAAACTGTAATGTCTTTTTATGCATAAGACTTAACAATTCGGGTTGTTGGAAGATAGAGATACATTTCATGACTAATTCATCAGCATTCAAATCATCACCATTAAATACCTTACACCAACCTTGACTAGCGGCTTCTTGACTAGCATTTCTCTGATTCTCAGCCACTACCACCAATATTGAAGGTACCGCACAGGCGAGTAACTCAAACTGACTTCCTCCTGCAGCAGATATGGCTAACTTAGTGTTAACTAACACAGAGGCCATATTTTGACAGTCATGTAGATGAGTAATCTGTAACTCACTGGTTGTGACTAAATCTGTTAAGTCTTGCAATCTAGTATAAGCAGCACCAGTAATCACGGTTATTGGCATAGTTGAACTAAGTTTTTGCAAAGATTGCAGCACCTTAATGGTTAAGTTTTTGGGGTCACTACCACCAAATATGAGGGTTAAGTTTTTACGTTTTTCCCATTCATTATTAATTGATTTCAGAAATTCCTGTCTTAAAACTTGGTAGTTCTCACCTATAGCCAAAAGCGCATTAGGTGCAGTCAGACGATAATTATGTAGAGTCGCGTTTGGCGCACCATTGATCACTAAATCGGCATGCAACAAACCGCTATTATTCATATCATCAAATACGGCGAATTTAAATTCACTGGATTGTAAGGAGTGTCGATATGTTTGATCAAACTGATAACCGTCGAGCACCAGCCAATTGACCTGTAAATCGGTACATTGTCTAGCTAACCAATCAGGCTCTTTCTGTTTATCTATATCGGTTATTTCTAGAATTTTTCCTTGCCAATCTGTTCGGTTGTCACAAAATTGCTGTGAACGCTGGGACATAAAAAAAAACACATCATGTCCACAGCTGACTAAGCTCTGTGCTAACGCCAAACAACGCATAATGTGGCCTAAACCTATGTCTGGTTCACCTTCAACTCTAAAAGCCACACGCATTAGCTATTACTCACACTAGCACTCAAACATCGACCAATCTAACGGCGTGCCTTTAACCAATGAATGTTTAGCGACTTTACCGAGTACTTTATCCCAGTTTTTAGGTGCTAACCCAAAGGCTGGGCGCACTATTCGCAGATTTTGCGCACTTAATACTTGCCCTTGCGCTACATCTTCACTCACATAAATAGACCTGCGATACTGCTTAGACTTTTTTTCTGCTTGTGTGCCGCCATATTTGACCTGCCCCAAAGCTTGGTGAGCTCTTTTGGTCTCTAACACCAAACAAGCGAGTTCATCTGGCTCTAACGAAAAAGCCGCATCCACTCCACCAGCGTCTCTGTCTAAGACAAAATGTTTTTCAATTACTGTTGCACCTAATGCCACAGCCGCTATTGACACACCCACACCCGCAGTATGATCAGACAGCCCCACTTGGCAACCAAAAGCGTCGCGCAAATGTGGGATAGTCAGAATATTGGATTGAGTGGGTTCTGCCGGATAAGTACTGGTACATTTTAGTAGAATAATATCGTTACAACCTGCAAATTTAGCCACGTCCACGGCCTGTTCTATTTCAGATAAACTTGCCATACCAGTAGACATAATCAATGGTTTTTTCTTACTGGCTGCTTTGCGGATAAGTGGTAAATCAGTCAATTCAAATGAAGCAATTTTGAAACAAGGTACATTTAAATCATCTAGAAAATCTACTGCTTGTTCATCAAATGGTGAACTAAAAGCCAGCATGCCTAATGACTTAGCCTTTTCAAACAGAGGTTGGTGCCACTCATAAGGTGTGGCCGCTTTTTGATACAACGCATGTAACGTCGAACCTTGCCAAAGACTGTTTTTTTCGTGGATAACAAATTGTTCGTTATCCACGTCTAATGTCATGCTATCAGCGGTAAAAGTTTGTAATTTAATAGCGTGAGCACCGGCTTTAGCGGCCGCTTCGACCATATCCATGGCTAAATCTAATTGCTGATTATGGTTTCCACTTAGCTCAGCAATGATAAAAGGCGGAAAATTTGCGCCGATACTGCGGTCACCGAGTTTTATTTCATTCATCTTGTTGCTCCTCAAGGTGCATGAAAATCGACTCAATGCTTTCCACTAAATTCTCAGGTTTATCGCAGTTACACTCAAAAGCAGCAATATTATTTTCGTTTACGCTATGTTGCATACACGGAGAAACGGGATCGGTCGCAAATTCAGGCATTAGCAAAGCAGGCTCGCTGGCTCCACTGATCAATAATGCTGGACAATCGACAGCTTGTGCATACCAACGATTGCCACTTGGTTTACATAGCATTAGATCACTGGATTTGAGCATTTTTAATAGTGAACGAATATCATCTTTAACATCAGGGTCAATCCATACAACAAAGCCTTTTTGTTCTAATAGCTTTTTTAAACCACTTACATATGGATAAAGGTAGCCATCGTCAGATTGACCAAAACACAAACCAATCACTTTATTAGCTTTGCCCTTTTTAGCTAATCGTTTATCCCCGCTGACAATGATAGTTTGGTCCAATTTATCATCGACTAACCCACAGCACTTGTTTAAGTAAAAGTCTGGATACCCGCCTTGATACTTAGTATCAAACTGCCTCCAATGACCATGCCATTTATGCATGTTGACAAACGAACTAGCCATAAAGGCTTGCGGTGAATTGACATATTCAGCTTGCAAAGATTTTTCTTGGACTTGTTGCAACAACTGCTGAACCGACATATTCAAATAATTACCACTGACTGGTTCAGCGGTATCCGCAAGAAAACGCGCTAAAAAGCACGGCATAAAAGTGGTATCTAAATTAACAATCTGGCTGTAGCCTTCGCCAATAATCTCCTCAGCTAATCCCAAAAATGACTCCATTGCGAGAAAAAAATCATCTGGCCACTGCTGCTGAGTCAGATGTTTAACCTGCACACTCGGCTCTGCCAATTTGATCAGCTCAGCGCCATCACCAAAGGTCAAAAAATGTATTTCTGCTTGTGGATTATTTTTTTGAAAATAACGCAATACAGGAAGGCCAATAGCACAGACGTCTGGTGAACTTAACATCCTGATCAACAGCACTTTTTCAGTTTTAGACTCTAACAATTTATTCACTTTTCTTACCCTTGAACGTAAGCCTTAAACATTAACTCTGCGCGCAGCCAATCTTCTGGTGTATCAATATCCTGAACTAAATGACGAGGCAAAACCACTGGCAGGCTATGGTGACTAAAAATCTGTTGATCAGATAAATAGTCATCGGTTCTCCCCCAATAAAATTGCCCCGCATCATGGTAGGCTTCTTCTAAATCCTGAGAACGTTGATTGATGCTTTCAGGGAACATGGGTAAAACTCCGGCCGGTGATTTTATCAGCGCCCTTTGAACTGGAAAAGGAAAACTAGTCACGGAAAAAGCAAAAGACTTTTCGCTATTTTGTTTAAGTGAGTCCAAACCTTGCCGTAAGTAATTGGCTTGCAAAAAAGGCGCTGTGGCGTAGATACAACAACAGAATTTGGGTTTATAAAATTGCTCGATACAAAACTTGATGGCGTGATTGGTTACTGGCCGTGTGCCCACAATATCATTTGAAAGTTCCTTCGGACGGATAAAAGGCACATCTGCTCCGTAAGCTTTTGCAACCTCTGCTACCTCTTCGCTATCAGTGGAAATGATGATTTTATTAAATAGACCGGAATCTATTGCTGCATCTATCGAATAAGCGATAAGTGGTTTACCTGCAAACGACTTAATATTTTTGCCCGGAATTCTTTTACTGCCGCCACGTGCAGGAATGATAGCGAGATTCAAAGCAATACCTCGTGTAACACATCCACCACTTTTAATTGTTCCTCATGAGATAAACTTGGAAACAAGGGGAGTGTCAAAGCGTGTTGATAAAAATGCTCAGACACGGGGAAATCGCCTTGTTTAAAACCAACTTTCTGATAAAAAGGTTGTAAATGGATAGGAATATAATGCACGTTCACACCAATACCTTTTTTGTGAAGCAGCTGATAAATGTTTTGACGGTCATGTTGCGTAAGCTCGACCATATATAGATGCCAGGCACTTTTAAAGTGCGGCTCTACAACCGGAAGTTTCAAAGGTAAATCAGCTAACGTTTCATCATATACTTTTGCGAGTTCGGAACGTTTTTGAATAAACACATCCAGTTTTTTCAACTGTGACAAACCTAGGGCTGCATGCAGATCACTTAAACGATAGTTGTAACCCAATTCAAGTTGCTGATAGTACCAAGGCCCGTGACTTTCGCCTCGATATTGTAATGGATCTTTTGTCACTCCATGCTTAGCAAATAATGTGAGTTTTTCGTGAAAATGATTTTGATTGGTTAGGACCGCACCGCCTTCGGCACTGGTTATTGATTTAACCGGATGAAAACTCAAAACTGCCATATCAGAATAGACACAACTACCAATTTTGGACTGTTGATAACTCCCACCTAGGCCGTGAGCAGCATCTTCAATTAAGACAATGGAATACATCTGCGTTATCTTATGGATCCTCTGCATGTCACAGCTCAAGCCAGAAAAATGCACTACAATTAAAGCTTTAGGTAGGCAATTCTGTTTTGCAGCATGCTGAAGTTTATTATCTAAAGCATTAATATCAATATTGCGGGTAAGAGGGTCTATATCCACAAAGTCTATAGATGCTCCGCAGTAAAGCGCACAGTTTGCCGATGCAACAAAAGAGTTCGGTACTGTCCACACCGAATCCCCTGCTGCTACACCTGCAGCCAAACATGCCACATGCAAGCCTGAAGTTGCACTGTTTACTGCCACACAGTAATTAGCTCCAGTGTAACCACACAAAGCATTTTCAAATTGAGGAACAACAGCACCTTGCGTCAAAAACTGATTCCGCAACACATCCACAACCGCGTCTATATCATCTTCATCAACCAAATGTTTACCGTAAGGGATCATGCCACTCTTCCTTACAAAACTACTTTATCAAGCATTTTTAATTCTTGTACAGTCAGAAAGTGAGGATTAGTACCTGAGTGATATTCAAATTTGTCTTCTACTGGTAGCCCCTCTTCTCCTAATTTATTCTTAAAATAGTCGACTGTTTTATCAAAAAACTTAATCGCAGGCGTGATGACATAGTGGTCATCAAACTCAAGAGAATGATGCGCCATTTCTTGTGGCACCATAACTTCATGAAGTTTCTCGCCGGGGCGAATACCGACTAAGTCGTACTCTCGCTGTCCACTAATAGATTCAACCAGATCCAAAATACGAATAGAAGGGATTTTAGGTACAAATATCTCGCCACCTTGCATACGCTGGAAGTTTTGTACAACGAACTCCACACCCTCATCTAATGTAATCCAAAAACGAGTCATTTCATCATGGGTGACCGGTAACTTGCTGATACCTTGGCTCAACAACTGATGAAAAAATGGCACAACTGAACCTCTTGAACCAACAACATTGCCATATCGAACCACAGCAAATCTAGGGCCTTTAGCGCCAGACATATTATTAGCCGCGACAAAAAGTTTATCTGAGGCAAGCTTAGTAGCACCGTACAAGTTGACCGGATTAGCAGCTTTATCAGTTGATAATGCAATTACACGACTAACATCCGTATCAATAGCCGCATCAATGACATTTTGTGCGCCATAAATATTGGTCTTGATGCATTCATTGGGGTTATATTCTGCAGCGGGCACTTGCTTCAATGCAGCTGCATGCACCACGTAATCCACATCACGCATAGCAGTCTTTAGACGATCTTTGTCGCGCACATCACCAATAAAAAATCGCATACAGGGCGCGGTAAATTGTTGCTGCATTTCAAACTGCTTGAGTTCATCGCGAGAGAAAATAATTATTTTTTTAGGAGAATAGTTTTTTAACAAATAGGTAGAAAAACGCTGACCAAAAGAACCTGTGCCACCAGTGATGAGAATTGCTTTATTATCGAACATTAGTGCCCTTATTCTTATATTTTAATGACGTCAACCATTGACTATATTTTTAGCATAATACAACCGGTTGAGATCTTGTTCACCTATATTTTTTTACTGCCTTACGTCCACGAACTAAACCAGTGAGTAGTTTTAATGACGCTTTAAATGATTCTTCTGCATAAGCAACTAACACGCCATTTACTTTTAGTTCAGCATTAACGAAGTCAGTTTTCAAATTTTTGTCGAGGGTTTGTAAATAACTCTTTATAAACTCGTCACGTTCAGTGACTAATTGTAAAAATTTAGATTCATCTGGGTCGCTGTTAGACTCCAGCACTGATAAATCCTGATTTATCTTCTTTAATGGAGAAGGTGTAAAAGAATGATTTAAAGTGAGTGTTTTCAAGTTATCGCTTGACGTTTCTGCCTCTGCATCTCATAAGCCTCTTGTTTAGCAGACTCAGGAATTTGTGACCAAGCCGTCTTTATAGGTGAAAGTAGACTAATCACTTCATCAACAATCTTCAAGTTATTCTGAACATTAGCGTCAATCAGTCGTTGTATCATGTAATCATAGAGTGAATATAAATTACCAGCTACTTCGCCTTCTGTTTCCAATGCAATCGTATCACGCAAGTTCATTAAAATAGCTGTAGCTCGAGATATGTGCTCTGATTTGCCAGCATAGTCTTTTCGTTCTATACAGCCCTTGGTATAAGCAAGCTTATCCATTGCACCTTGCATTAACATCAAAGTTAACTTATGCGGGTCTGCCTGACTAATCTCTTGTTTTAAATTACCTTTTTTATAGGCATTGATACCCTTTAACGCCATGATGATTTCCCATATTTATAATAGCTAAGCTGCATATCTATTATCCTAAAGTAGCCAGTAAGGCTGAACCTGTAGAATTCAGTCTTGCAACGGTTTGATCGAGGTTTAAATACTTCTTACGTAAGATTTGTTCGGTACCTGCCAATCTTAACTCTAGATTTAATCTTTCATCAAATATTTGTTCTTTTTGATCTTTTGCGGTATCAACTCGTGACTTAAGTAACCCACTAGAGCTAGTATATTCCTCAACATAATCGTAAAGACGAACGGCAATACCTTGGCTTTCGTCGGTAAACAAAGCAGAAATTTGATCGAAATTTTCTTTTAAAGCATCTTTCAAGCGATCTTCACCGCTACCTAAGCCAATATTGTCGCTAGCGCTTATTTCTAATTCATTTTGATCGTTGTATTCGATCCCAAGCTGAAATATGCCACCTAAAGATGACGAATCGACTGACGAAAATAAAATGTTGTTGATGCCTGTTTGTATGCCTCTGACTAAAGAATCACCGGCTAATGCTCCATCGTTTTCTAAATCAGACTCACCATAGTTAGTGAGGAGTTTTATCTCGGCTTGAAGGGCATTAAAATTTGTTACAAACTCTCTTATAGTTTCTTCGACCGCCTCTGTGTCAAAGCCAATACTCAGTTTTGATGTTTTAAAATTTATGCCGTCTGCTTCTAATTCAGATTTTTCAGATACATCAAAACTGACATTTTCTATTACATTTTCAAATTTATTGGTTTCACTTTCTACATCAATTCCGTCGATGGTAGCTTTAGCGTTTTGAGCTGAGGTCACTGGCGAAAGGTAAGTAGATGCTTCTGAGGAGTTTGTTGTGGATACTAGCTCAAGCTCAGCTACATCATTATCGTTAATAATGGTTAAATCGTTTCCTTGACCAGGAGTATCTGAAGTAAATACTAACTTGGCTCCACCAACAGCTGTCCCAGTATCGATAATACTAGCGACAACACCAAAGTTGTCTTCAGAAGCATTAACAGCATTTCGCAAATCTTCTAATGAATTACCGGCGGTTAAATCAATCGTAAATGAATCACTTGTGGCACCAATCTTAAAAGTTAGGCTGGCAGTGCCTGTGCTTAGTATCGTATCAGAAGCACTATTGAAACCACCATCTGCTGCATCAGCTGTTTGAATTCGACTACCGCTAGCGAGTTGGGTCACTGCTATATTGTAGTCCCCTTCTAATGCGCTATTAGATGCCTCAGCTTTAAAGGGCTCGATACCTTCAGAAGGGTTATTAATAGAAGGCTCTCGACCTTTGAGGTTTGCATCGCTACGCAGATTATCCAAAGTCTTTTGAAAGTCTTCGAGTTTAGACTTTAACTTGCCAATTCCAGAGATCTCAGCTTCAACATTCTCTTCTCTCGAGTCCAAAGCATCTGTTTTAGGTTTCCGCTCAGCTTCGAGTAGCTGCCCAACTAAACTTTCAAGGTCCAAACCTGACCCAACACCCAATGACGAAATTGACATACTGCACCTCTGTTCCAACAATCTTTAGAAGAATAATGTTTACATCAAAAAAATGATTTCAAACATGTTTATTGAATAATAAGCCTACTACTTTACCAACGTCTAACTGCAGTTCTTGTAAACGTTCTGAAAGCTTCAACACTTCCTCAGTGGGTATTTGTCGAATAATATCTCCAGATTCTGCATCTATCACTTTTACAACCTGCTTATTACTGCCTTCGTCAACTGAAAAACTCAACTGCCTTTTGTTAGTTTGAACAAACCCACTTAGTTCTGAAACAGCAGCTTCAATTTGCTTAGCGCTAACTTCAACGATGCTTAATTCCTCCTTTTCGGCAGGAATAGAAAAATCTTTAGTGTCTTGTTGATTATCTGTAACGGCATCCTTTATTGCGCCGTCATTTTTAGCTGACACTGGAGCCGGGTCTACTTTGGACACAGCAAGATTTTGGCCAACTTGTGATACATTTATATCCATAAATCACCTCTTAATAAATGCGTAAGGCTATCTTAATAATAACATTACGCAACACTACTGCGAAAAACAAAATTTGAATTTAACTAAGTTTAGAAAACGCTGACTGTACTCCTTGTTTTTCTCGACTTAGAACTGACAAACACGCTTGCTGATTTCTCGCTAGTTCAGCAATTTCACTTCCTAAGACCGTATCATGGATACGAAAACCTGTGACGCTCTCAGATATATTACGTGAGTTGGGTGTAGTAAACTGAAAACTGTTTTGCAAGGCACCCATCTCTGAACAGACTCCATCCATACTTATTGCAATTAATGCTACAAAAGTACTTTCCGCATAAGTACTTTCCGCAAAAGCAATATCTGCTGCTGCGATGTCTAAATCACTTTTTAGTGATAAGTTGACAGATATAGTCTGGCCACCGTTTTCTTGTACTAAGAATTTAGCTGAAAAATGACGATGCAAAATATCTAAGTTGGTGAAATGTGTATCAGATAAAATATGCCCACTATCTTTTTTTGATGTTTGCACCTCCTTTTGCAATGAACTATAAACATCAGTAGAGTTAATTCCATTTTTAAATTGCACTAATGGATTACTAATACCCTGTAATGAAGTGATTACTCCACCTATTGCACCACCAGCATTATGTCCAGATAAATTCGTATTTTGTACAGTTTGATGCAAGCCTTGTACTAGTGTGGTAAATAGGTTTGAAATTTTTAAAGCCGCGGCAGTAATTGAAGCACGATGAATATTAAATACTGACGATAATCTTTTAAAAGATGAGTTGAAAGCTTGTTCGGATGTAAATACATGACGCCGTACGTTCAAAGACGATACATTTGTATTAACAAATAGACCCATAAAAACCTCCTAAAAACTTACCACTCGCTTGTAAAATATTTATAACGTTAAGCTTGCATGAGTAAAGATAAACAAGAACTATTTCTTGAACATCACCTCACTTAACCCATTCAACAACACCTCTAAAGATGAATGACACTAGAAGCATTCATAGTAGTGTCCGTAACTAATGTATCGACACTTTCTACAGTAACTTTAGTTTTTTTTGCCACTTTTGACATTATCCATAATCTGATATTTTTTGAGAGCTAAAAAGCCTTAATAACAAATATCTTTTATTTGCCTTGACATAATTATCAATAACAGAAAAGTAAATTGATAGTTGTGGATTACTACGGTCGTATGAATTAGCAATGAGGAAATACCAAACACAATTTTTGGCACACTATATGCTTAGTGTTGGTATGTGAGTCTGTTGTGAATACAACTAATCACTCAAGGGCTTAGAAAGTATTTTTGCAGGTATATTCTAAGTCGACTTGCTCACGTTAGGAAGTGGAGCAAACCAAGTTTTTGTCCGACTGGCAGGGTTACATGAGCTGAATACTGGCCTCTCAACCAAACTTCTACACTCTCAGTCCTGGTAGTCGGCGTTTTAATTACACATGTTAGATGTAAATAACGCGAAAACTTTGTTCGCGCCTTATGGCTTAAAATTATTACAATTTGTTACTTTTTTAAAAAAAGCCGGGGCAAAATCCATGAGGGATGTCCCCGGCCAACTTGCTCACGTTAGGAGTTGGAGCAAACTCAGAATCGATTACGTCAATTACAGAAAAATAACTCAAACATAATCTATTTATAGTGCTGTCCCTAGCAGATAAAGGCAATGTCCCCTTATTGGAACTGGAGCCTTACCTTGGGCGGCCTCTCACCTCCTACCCCCTAAATTCAAATTTACCTACCTAATTGCTTTCTCAATAGCATAAAAAAGCATTTGAAATTAACTCGTTCTACTTAACAAACCAACACTGGCTGTTAGTTTGTCTGTAAACTAATCAACTTTGCTACTCAAAGAGAAGTATCTGCGACACAAATGAGATTTTCCCACTAATACTCCAATAAATATTATCCAGATTTTATGTAACCAAATTAAAAGTTACACTCCACTATAGTTAGACTCGTCCGAAATTTACTAATAACTGAGATTACATCCGATAGTTAACACAAGACTTCATATAAGTCTAAGTTTGTTTGCAAACGTGCGCCTTAAAAAAAATCTCAGCGTGATCGGTCACCCAGTCGTTCTACATGCTCAATAATAGTTTAATCTCATCGGCTTCTCATCATAATATCGATGACGTTACAGCATTTATGTATTCACCTCGTCAATCGAAAATAAAAATACATTGCATTTAAATTAACTTATCAATTTCAACACTTTTTGCAATTTAACAGGTTTTTAAGACAATATTAGACCATTTCTTGTTTACACCGCCGACTTATTAATTTGACGAAATACAAAGGTCACGTTGTTCAACACACCTTCTATTGTTTGTTTAAATGTAACAAAATTAATACATAGTCAGTTCTAAAACACAAAATCAAGCTGTCAAAACCAGCACTTAGAATTTTCTTCATTTTGAACAACTAATCAATATCATTCACAAATAAACACATATTTCCCTGGTCATAAACCGACTTACATGACTGATTTCATTGATAATAATATCAGTCTAAATATAAACAATCATATTATGTGCATAATTGGCGTATCACATTCTTTGTGTAATTTAACTGACTCACACCTTGGTTAATTGTTTTTTCAATCGTAGTATTAGGTGTTTAAAACACAAAACAAATCCAAAAAAGTTACTATTTGTAATCTATCTCACAAACAAAATTAATGGCCTAAACCTCAATATCTCTTGGCGACAGTTTTATTTTTTAGTTCTCTAACCAATATGTGTCTTCTTAAAATTTGTACTATCAAATAAACTTTTATTAGCAGCCAAAACCTAATAATATCCATAAAATTCCTTGTTCATCCAAATCTTTCTCAACAATGTCTAGTCAGTATTTTATATACGTTCTATTTATTAGCTTTGTAATAACTGTAACGCAGCTTGTGGTCTTTGATTAGCTTGACCTAATACAGTGATGCTGGCTTGTTGCATTATCTGAAAACGGGTTAAGTTTGCCGTTTCTACGGCAAAATCTGTGTCACGAATACGACTTCTTGCCGCTGACACGTTTTCAGAAATATTTGAAAGGTTTCGAATAGTAGATTGGAAACGGTTTTGTATTGCACCTAAATCTGCTCTTTGGGCATCAACAATCGAAATTGCTTGTGAAGCAGCGGTTAAAGTTGCCGATGCTTGTGCTTCAGTGAGAACAGATGTGTTTGCCACGTTTAATCCAGATGCTCCATATCCTCCGCTGCGCTCAACATTAACACTGATCGTTTGTCCTGCATTAGCGCCAACTAAAAATGATGATGAATATAGGCCGTCCAAAACGTTTACTCCACCAAATTGAGATGTAGATGCAATACGACTCATTTCATTTTTTAATGCTGTCACTTCCTTTTGAAGCGCCACACGATCTGAAGATGAATTAATGCCATTTTGGGATTGCACAGCCAATACGCGTATTCTTTGTAATGCGGAAGTGGTTTCTGCGAGTGCACCTTCAATAGTTTGCGACAAAGAAATACCGTCGTTAGCATTTCTAACAGCTTGATCTAACCCCAGTATTTGTGTTGATAAACGGTTGGATATTTGCAAACCTGCAGCATCGTCTTTCGCACTGTTTATACGTAGACCAGATGACAAGCGTTCAAAAGCGGTACTTAAATTATTGTTCGACGTAAACAACTGACGAGTTGCATTCAACGACGATACATTCGTGTTAACGAATAAACCCATTTTAAATCTCCTAACGATTTGATGTAAAGACCACTCGACTATTTTTATTATTAATTGTCTTGGTGGTTGCAGAGCAATGCTTTAATTATTATTTAGCTTCTGCAAAGGCGTTCGCTTATATTTTTATTAGATGCGTAACGTCTATAATCTTTTTATCGTCCAGGGAATAAAAAATCTTTAGTGAAAAAAACAACTTTTTTTTAAAAACTATATATTTCAATAAGTTAAAACACGAAAAAAACCGGAAAATTCTCCGGTTCAGTACCTCTACTTAATACAGCTGGCAAATCACTTAGCCATCTGGGCATCATAAGTCTAACAGCTCCACCCTGCGTTTCAGATTGTATGAGTGGATAATTACCTTAAAAAGTCAGTCAATTAAAGGGTTGCTCTATACAAAAACCAACCCGGCATGATTAACCTAATAACGATAAAGCTGCCTGTGGACGCTGATTAGCCTGACTTAACACTGTCAAGCTTGCCTGTTGAACAATCTGATTACGGGTTAGTTCAGCAGTCTCGACGGCAAAGTCAGTATCTCTTATCCGGCCTCTTGCGCCAGAGACGTTCTCAGAGATGTTCGACAGGTTACGAATAGTAGATTGGAAGCGGTTTTCCAATGCACCTAAATCGGCACGTGCACCACCCACAGAAGATATAGCTTCTGAGACAGCAACAAGTGCAGCTGATGCACCACCAACGGTAGATATATCGGAGCTTCCGATACCTAACCCTGATGCTCCATAACCACCAGTCTGGGACAAGCCTACGTCAATATTTTGACCAGCATTAGCACCTACTAAGAAACTAGCTGAAAAATCACCCCCCAAAATATTTAAATCACCAAATTGTGTATCACTAGCAATTCGACTGATTTCGTTTTTAAGGGCTGTGACTTCTTTCTGCAGGGCATTACGGTCAGCAGAAGAGTTGATACCATTTTGAGATTGTACTGCAAGCGTACGAATGCGCTGAAGTGACGTGGTCACTTCACCTAACGCGCCCTCTGCGGTTTGGACCAATGAAATAGCATCATTGGCGTTACGTGCGGCTTGGTTAAGACCTTGAATTTGGGTCGTCATTCTATCAGTAATCTGCAGACCAGCAGAATCGTCAGCCGCACTGTTTATGCGGAAGCCTGATGATAGACGTTCAAAAGATTTATTTAAAGATTGTCCTGCATCGAACAACTTACTCTGCGCGTTTAATGATGAAACATTGGTATTTACGAATAAACCCATGGTTTTTCTCCTACACTCTCAGTCCAGACTATGCTGGCGACCGAATGTTAATTCGGCTGGTTAAATAACACTAATAGAGTAACAATTTTGTATTTAAAAAATCATTACTACTGGCTCTCTCAAAATATGTATCGACCCATATGAAAATCTCTTTAACATAAATTTGCCTTATTCTTAATAAACGGCAAGGTTTTGCCGTCTTTATATTTAATTTTAGTTGAGTTTCAATAGGTTAAATTAGATAAAGAAATTTTAATAATGCAAAAAAGTGCGTTGAAAAGGTTGATATAAGGCAGGTCACTCTGCATTTGTTGATTTATGTGAATTTAAACAACAATTATTTTGCTGTTACACATAAGCTGAAAACCATATCAGCGCAGATGGGGAAATCTGAATTCTAACCTTAATTACAAAAGGCAGTGTTTTGCTCATAGCTTATGCGCGGCAAACTATTACTATTAATCAATCGATAGGTTCACAAAACTTAACTTGGTTATCAGAAACAAGGAATGCTTGGTCTATAGTTATAAAGTTTACTAAAACAATGCTGGTTAAGGTGAATAAGATGCCATAAAGATCAAGCTTATGGCGTTGTGTTAATGAAAAATAAAAAAACAAAGCGCAATCTGCTTATATACATGCAGACCCAGAAGAAGCTTTGCCTACATCAGCCTTTTTCAATAAATGTAGAAAAACATAAAAAGGCTATCCGAATTAAAGTAACCTTGCTTTGAAAATAATAAGTATTTTGCAAATTTTAGAACAAATACTGACCGCGGTTCAGCTTAGCTGGGTCAATGTCCGATTGCATATAAGAAATGGACTTGGATAGGTTTTGGACTCTATAGCAGTATGCCAGTCGTGAGGAGTATAAATACAAACTTTTCGCTGTGAGCAGATAGAATTATTAAACAAGGACAACTTACCACTTCATCACTGAAAATGAATTTGTTGAATGGATTTTTACAAGAAATGTTAAATTTTCACTCTGCTGTAAACAATAGTCCTTTGGGTTTCATGTAGTAATAAGGCTTGCTTTATGTCGGTTATTATTCATACCTTGAATACAATAAAGCATTGCATATCTAGCATAATTTAAACAATATCATT
>OOGD01000099.1_pt1 | contig 20492 bp, 20 predicted proteins | sample 1670381 | NCBI WGS metagenome assembly OOGD01 (sample SAMEA98146918, study PRJEB22522) | marine metagenome | biome: marine biome; feature: marine water body; material: sea ice | place: Arctic Ocean | collected 14-Sep-2015 | depth 1.3 m | reverse complement strand
GTGATAATAATGGAACAAAAATACATATTGAACTTAGAGTCGGCAAAACGAGTCGCCGCCGCTGCCGAACAAGAAGCCACTAACAATGGCTGGAAAGTTGTAATTGCGATTGCTGATGATGGCGGTAATTTAATGTACCTGCAACGCGAAAAAGTTCAGCTTGGTAGTATTGACGTTGCGATCAAAAAAGCCGAAGTAGCGCTTAACTTCCGTCGCCCAACCAAATTCTGGGAAGATATGGTTGCCAGTGGTCGCCAGGGATATTTGGCAATGCCTGGCATGCTGCCACTAGAAGGTGGTTTGCCCATTGTCTACAAAAATGAAGTGATTGGTGCCATTGGCATCAGCGGCGTTAAATCGGACGAAGATGGCATTATTGCCCGGGCTGGCATAGCCGCGCTCTAGCTGATAGTTGCAACTTTGTCGGCTCTAAAGCAGATTTTGTCGAACCGGACATAGTTTGCTAACACGACCTTAATATAATCCAAACCACTAAAAGATTTTTTTACAATTAATTAACTAACTAAGGCGAGCAACAAACGCTTAACAATAAATTTTAAATCCTTTATAGAGATAAATTAATGAGCAATTTTCCCGAACTAAAAATCCCACACACTTTGGCGGCAGGACCGGGTCCAGGCAACACTGACCCTCGTGTTTTAGCAGCGTTCGCTAACCAAGGTGTCGCTGATCACATGCAAGTAGATGTACTGCGCGGCATGATTGAAGCGAAAATTATGTTGCGAGAAGTTTTCGGCACTAAAAACATTTATACCTTTGGCGTTGCTGGAACGGGATGGAGCGGACTGGACTGCGTGCACAGCGCTATTCTACCGGGTGACAAAGTTGTCGTTTTCGTCAATGGCACATTCAGCGGCATCGACTGCCTATCTATCCGCATGAAAGCATCTAGGGTTGAAGATTTAGCCGCTAACCCAATAGATCCTCAACCCGCTAACGTAATTACAGTGACCGTTCCTCACGGCCAATCCGTGACTGGTGACATTGTAGACGCTGCACTAGCCGAGCATAAGCCAATGTTCGCATTCATGGCACATTGGGAAACTGGCTCAGGCCGTATAAATGACCTGCAAGGTTTCAACGATGCCTGCGTTAAGCATGACGCAATGGGCATGGTCGACGCAGTATCGAGCCTCGGAATCGATAAATTTAACATTGATGATTTTCCTGGAGTCGGCATGTGGGCTTCTTGCCCACAAAAAGGCATTCTCGGATTACCCATGACTTACGCACCTGTCAGCTTCACAGACAAGGCAATCGAACTTTTCAAAACTCGTGGCTGTTACAGCTTCGTTCATAATCCGATTCTGGAAGCACGTCACTGGGCCATCCTTGATGGTCAAGACGCTGCTGCTGGCACTTATCACCGCACTCATTCGCCTTATGCCGTTGCTTCTTTCCACGAAGCACTTCGCCTCTTACTTCAGCACGGCCGAGACAAAAAAGCGGCTGATTATGTTTCTAGTGAGAAAGTGTTGCGTGAAGCCGTTGCGGCGATGGGTTGTGATGTAACATCAAACATGACCAGCCTAATTGTACTTAACCTACCGGGTGAATTTGCTGGACGTGAAAAAGAACTGGTGGGAGCTTGTCGTGCTGCTGGATTCGCTATCTGGCCAACCTTGTCAGAGCCAGTCCAAATTCGTATTGGTATACTGAACCAGCTGACAAACGCATCGTTGACTGACATTATCAATCGCTTCGCCGATGCATTGCAGGTCATGGGTGTTGAATTTGACAAGGCGCCAATCATGGCTGACGTGGCTAAAAAGCTGAGCTAACTTAACACTCAGAAAACGCCATATGGCTAAAAGCCGGTAACGACAGTTATCGGCTTTTTTTTGCACATCACTATTGTTTTTGATGACTAACATTACTAATCAGATAATATTAGTGCCGTCATGCTGACGAAGGCCATTGTTCATTAGAATCAATGCGATACAAATGAAATCGGCTACGACTTGCGTCAGGACACCCTTTCATAAGCCAATGATGTCAGCATCAGCATGGATAAAGTTGCCGTCGATACCGACGATTTAACTCAGATGGCTAGCCAGCTTTCCAACAGCATCTAATCCAATAGAGCACTTCTTTATCAACAGCACTGTCTTCAATGAAAAATCACAAGCCATTTAAAGCGTGAACAAAGCTACGATCAATATTAAGGTGTGTAGCAACAAGTCATACCCCGTGTCAGATTGATTTTGCTCATTACACATGGAAGATTGGAGTAACAGGCCGAAGCCACCGAATACTCGGCTAACTTATTGTCACTGCAAGGAAAAAAAGACGCGAAGGTGATGATCGTCGTACTATTGCCGCTCCACTCTAAATCATATAGTTGAGTAACCAATAGATGTCGTATAAAAGAATGGTAGTCGAAATGGGAATGGGCACCGATCTGCAAGGTGGTGACTATACCAAAGCCGCAGTACGCGCCTTACGCGATGCTTTGTGGCACAACTCTCTCACTGTCGCGCCGGCATTTGGCTTGCCTAAAGAAGCGATGAAAATCGAGGTAACTATCGGTGTTGCTAAACCTGGTGAAGTGAACCGAGATGAGGTGAAGGCGGTTCTACCCTACGGTCAGGCTACAGTTGAGGTGGTCGTAGGTGGGCTGGATGTCATTAGCGATTGTGGTACTAAAGTAACGGTTGTCGCCAATGCGGCGGCTGTGGTTTATCTTAATATTGATAAGGCTATCGATGCCGATCAGGGAGAGCATTAAGCTATGGCAATGCAAAGAATTATTCTAGAAATGGGCACTGGCAATGACCTATATGGTGAGGACTATACCAAGGCGGCTGTTCGTGCCGTCCAAGATGCACTGCACCATAGTTCGATAACGCTGTTTCGAACACTCGGAATTGACCGAGATTCAATGCAGGTTGAAGTCACCATTGGCGTGCAAAAACCCGATGAAGTCGATAAAGCAGTCATACAGAAACAAATTCCATTCGGTTCGGTTATTGTCAATGCAGTCAAAGGTGGGCTCAACATTGTTGATACCGAGAACGAGACAGTCACTGTTATTGCCTCGTCTGCTATTGCTGCACGTCTGGATATACCCGTCGGAAAATATTTAGCAGGCGAGTTACCTAGATCATAAGCTAGCTTATGGCTTTACCATTAGACTACTCGGGATTTAGTGCGCTTAAATGACTCGCTAGGTCTTTAGGTTTGTTCGTCTTTAAATGAGTGGTTATCGATTCACAGCAACGCAGAATATCGGCTCCCTTCCAGCCACCCTCATGGCCGCCATACAAACTCTGATTGAGCTGGTTTATTTGAGCCTGAAATTCATCACCAAAGTAAGACCCTAATTGATTAAGATTAACAAAAGACTGGTTTGTATCAAGGCTATTCGCCCACGCCAGTAAACTGTCACGGGTATCTCTCGCATTATTACTGATGCAGCTTTGTGACAATTGAGCCATTGCCTTGCGTTGGCCGGATGTTTTTAATCGGTCAATATTGATATGATCAATGTCTAATCGGTCTTTTCCTAACTTTCGATGCTTGTCATACCACCAGATAAAAATAGTACCTGCCCAGCCCACTCCTAATAGAAGGCTCAGCCAGACCCAAAACAGGTTACTGCCTTCAGTTGGTGAGCCCAGTCGTGATAATGACCCGTTGGAACTTGGTGATATTGGTTGCTGATCTTGCGTTGCGCCATTGCTCGAACGGGGATCTGCAGCAGCCGTCACTTCGATTGTTCGCGAAGGAATTTTCGCCTGCTCCTGTTCGTCTGTATTGACGTTCCAACAATCAATAACGACTTCAGGTAGCGTATAAATACCGGCTTGAGTTGGAATTAGTGCGATTTTCTGTTGACGTATGCCAACCATTCCAGCGCTTGTTTTCTGGTTCTTTAACAGCGGCTTATCGGGATAAAGTTTTATTCCATCGACTGGTTTTGAGTCTAGATCCGGTAACTGTGCAGACGTTAAACCCTCAGCTACCAAAGTTATGGTACGAGTCACTGGCTCGCCCACGATTAACTTTTTGATGTCGCCCTGCCACTCCTCAACCAAGGACAACTGGGTGGCAGGCAGCCACTGCTTAGCATTTGATTCGCTAGCAATTGTGAGCACCTCGATCGAGACACCTTGCGAACCAATTCGGCGTATATTACCAGCACTAGCGAAACCGCCAAATACTGACGATGAGCGGTTAGACATCTGTACTTCGGCGACTGCGGGTTCAATTTCAAGCCTGCCACTTTCCTGAGGGAATAAGGCGACTTGTTTTTCGAGCACAAGGTAGTCCTTGTCCCCTAGATTGGTTTGATACTGCTTTACCTCGCCCAGTGGTTCAATGACAACGTCCATATTATTGATTGTAAGGTCACTCATCGAATAGCCAGAGATACTCCGGTCAACCATCAAACGTAGTGTCACCAAGACCTGCCCTTGCACGTACACGGTCGGTTTATCGATCTGAAGATCGAAAATCAACCCGTCTAGACCACTGGTTCTAGTCTGACTGGTTGGCTTAACTGTGATTTGAAACGGTTTCGTTTTGTCACTGCCAAATGAAATAGCCGGAATGACAAAATCACCCACTTGCTTGGGCATTAACTTCAAAACCCATTTAATATTACGCTGATAATCACCGTTAATGATGCTGATATTATTACTCTGGGTTCGATTCAGCACCACAAAATATGGCTCCAAACCTGAAAAATCAGGATCGTCATCAGGGCTACTGTCTGCCTCGAACACGAGCTGAAATGATTCGTTAAGATGCACTAAATTACGATCAATCGTAACATTCACCGCAGCAAAAACTTGGTTGCTCATAAAGCTACAGAGCACGCCTAACAATATTAACAGGTTAATAAATAATATTTTTCGCATGTTATTGATCTGCTTCTTGATACGTTCCTTGATGAGGATAGTTACCACCGGTTCAGCTCGCTCGTAGACTCGCCGCGTTTATTGTATTGATATAAAAACTTGCGCCTTAATAACCCACCGGGATCATCAGGTATTTTTCGTAACCATTGATCGGCTGCCTGCTCAGACAACTGTTGCTCCAAGCTTGCTTGATCTGCCTCACTTTCCTCTGATTCTTTTGGGTCGTTTGATTCTTTATTAGACTGCGCTTTATCTACTGGCTGCTCCTGAGAATCATCATCTGGTTCCTGTGAGTCACTCTTGTTCTGGCCCTCTTCACCCTCGGACTCATCAGAGGGCTGTTGACTGTCCGACTCATCGGATTGTTCACCTTGATCTGATTCTGAAGACTGCTGATCATCTTCTGATTTTTCGCCATCGTTACCTTCTTCACTATCTGACTTATCTTTTTGCTCCTGATCTTTTTCCTGTTTCAATGCTTCTTCAACTAATTGACGATTATGCTTTGCATCGGCGTGCAGTGGATTTTTCTGTAAAGCCTGATCATAAGCTTCAAGCGCCTCTTCTAGTTTGCCGAGCTTCGCTAATGCATTGCCTCGATTATACCGAGTATCTTCTGAATCAATATCGCGCCATTGTTTCAGGGCATTTTCGTAGTCACCTGAGCGATAGAAAGAGGAGCCCTTCCAATCAGCATTATCAAACAATTCAGATGCTTTCTCATGTTGCGCTTGATCAAATTGATCGTGTGCTCGTTGGTCGTTATTCCGCCACAGCTCGTTCCAGTCGAGCGCCGATGCATCGGGCGATGCCATCAATAGAATGGATGACAATAGCATCGGCAAGTAAAATAGGGATAGGGACACAATACCCCGACGAAAAGCCAGCGCAACAAGCGGTAATGCCAATAACACCAACCAAGGCCCTTGCTCTTGCCAGACATCGACGCTGCGATCTGTGTCAGTAGCCTTTTGCTCAAAAGGATTCCGTTCGATTGCCTTGAGTAGATTAGTTACATCATCATCGTTTGCGCTAATGAGATTGAAAACACCCCCGCCTTGAGAAGCCAGAGTTTGCATTGGGCCAACCACCAAGCGTGAAATCACTATTGCACCTTGAGCATCTTTCATAAAACCACCGTTAGGCAGCGGTATTGGGCCACCGGTTTCGGTGCCAACACCTAATATCGACAATCGAAATCCAGCGTTGTCTTTCAGTAGCGTGTCAGCTACTTTCAATTCGTTTTGGCTTAGACCATCAGTCACTAACAGAATATCACCTCGCAACAGGCCTATATTTTGAAATAGCGGATAGGCTTGCATTAATGCCTGATCAACTCGCGAACCCTGAGCAGGCATGATATCGGTAGTAAGGCCGGATAATAGTGCGTTGATGGTTTTACCATCATCGGTGAGTGGCACGACAGAAAAAGCATCGGCGGCATAAACCACCAGAGCCGTTTGCCCCTCTTTTCTTTGAATCAGGATATCCGCTATTTTATGTCGAGCTCGAGTCAGTCGACTAGGTTTGATGTCAGCTGCGTCCATCGAGCGCGACAGGTCGAGCACGATAACTAACGCCGACTCTTGTTTGAATATCGGACGCTCTAATTTATTCCACACCGGCCCCGCCAAAGCAAAAATGCATAGTAATCCTACGGCCAAAATTAAATATAGATGGGTGTTACTTCGAACACTATTGGTGCCAATGAGCAAATGAGGCAAAAGAGCCGGGTCGACAACCACTTGCCAGCTCCGGCTATTACGCTTTGCACTGAGTAAGCGCCACATTAGAAAAGCTAACGGCAATAGTGCCAACAACCAGACAGGTCTTAAAAGATGGAAGTTTTCGATCATACCCGACGCACGCAAATGATGAAGCCAAGGCACAAAGCCAGTGCAAGCGGCCAATGAAACAGGGCACTGTTGGGGCGGAATTCTTCTTCGTCTTGCCCAGCAGGCTCTAGCTCATCAAGCAGATTATAAATATTAATCATTTCCTTTGTATCATGCGCTCTGAAATACCGGCCGCCAGTAACATCGGCTATACCGCGTAAGGTTTTCTCGTCGAGCTGCGTCGACGGATTTATTATCTGCTCGCCGAACCAGGTACTGCGAGTCATTTGATCGGCTCCAATACCAATGGTATATATTTTCAGATCTTTCTCAGCGGCCAATTGGGCTGCCTTCATAGGCGATACGGCGCCTGCTGTGTTTGCACCATCGGTAACCAAAATTAATACCTGAGTATTTTTTCCAGCATTGTCTTGCTGACTAGCCTCGAGCTCACTACCTTCCTGTTGGCTATCATTATCTTGGCTAGCGTTAAGACGCTTGAGTGCGAGACCAATGGCATCACCTATGGCTGTATTCTCACCGGCCAGTCCAATCGCTGACTCCTGCAATAGTCGATTGACGGTATGAGTGTCAAAAGTCATGGGCGTCTGTAAGTAGGCTTGAGTGCCAAACAGTATCAATCCAAGCCGGTCACCTTTTCGGTTGTCAATGAATTCGTTCATGACAACCTTGGTCGCTGTGAGTCGATCTACATAGTTTCCATTAATTTCGAAATCCTTAACGCGCATGCTTTCGGACAGGTCTACCGCCATCATCAGGTCTCGCCCATTAATGTTGATGCTAATCGGCTCACCGAGCCATTGTGGGCGACTAGCAGCGAGTACCATCAGGCACCAACCCAATAAGCTAAGATAGGTCACCCAATGCGTGTTTTTCTGCTGCAAGCCAACTGATTGCGATAACTTAAAATCATCCAAAAACGGCACCTGCAACGCTGCATCTTGCGCGATCGGTTTCTTTGACAAAACAAAGTACGACAAAAGTGGTAATGGAAGTAGTAAAAGTACCCAAGGCCAATCAAGTTGCAGCATGGCTTCCCCCTTTAGGTAACGATTTTATCCAGTTTTCACAACTTTGTAACAAGCTATCGATGTCGGCTTTGTTCTGACCTTCGATAGCTGGTTGATATCGACCGTGTTTTAACAACTCCCCCTGCGCTTGTGTAAAGCAGTCTTTTTGAGACATTTGGTTAAGTTGGTTTATCCAGTCATCGCCGACGACCCCTGCATGGCCAATACGACCACTTTTGCTCATGACTGTACGACGTAACAAGGTTGTGATTGCTTGCAACGTTTGCTTTTGGTCAGCTTGCTGTTGATGACTTTGCTTGATCAGATAAAACTCTTTTAGTGACAAAGATCTGACTGGTTTATAGCGCAACCACCGCCACAACTTTGGCAATAACAATAACATTAAGAATAAGAATATAATAAGTACAACGCCCAACACCCACCAACCGGGCGCTGGTGGCCACCATAAAATGCTGTCGGGCAAGTGAATATCTTTTAATTCAAGTTCATTCATAATGATGGTTCAGGTTGACGACTCATCTCTATAATTAGCGCTTTGGCCGAAGGCCGAGGCCGCGCTTCAAAACATCAAGCAGGTTTGAGGTGGTTGAGACGTCGATAAGCAATAAATGTAATTGCTGGCAGAGCTGCTCTAACATTTGATGATGGGCGGCAAATCGCTGCTGGTATTGATCTCTGCTGGTGGCATTAGCACTATCAACACCCAACCTGGATTCGCCGTCTGTTAATTGATAGTAGCCCGAGGCTGGCAATGCCTGCTCCAATGGGTCATGGGTGAATAGCATGACGACGTCATTATGCCGGGCAAGGTGGGCCAGATGAGTTCGGCAGCTCTCCGTTAAAAAACGAAAGTCACTCATCAATACGATAAGGCTGCCTGGCTTCGCTACCTGACGAAGTCGATTCAATGCTTGGATGCCAGCATCAGGGTTACCATGACTGGTGACCGCTGATTTGCTTTGTCGATCCCAGGCCGGATGAGAAGCCAGCTTTTTAATAAAGTGTAATACAGCCGCATTGCCTTGTTTGGGACGAAACTCGTCGTGATGATGCTCTGAAAAAACCAGCCCACCCAGTCGGTCGCCATGTTGCACACTGCTCCAGGCCAGCAATGCGGCAAGCTTGGCAGCAACGACCGATTTGAAGCATTGACGGGTTCCGAAAAACATCGTGGGGCTCAGATCGACCCATAGTAAAACAGGTCGCTCGCGCTCTTCATGATAGACCTTGGTATGGGTAACCCCACTTCTTGCCGTTACTCGCCAGTCAATTGCTCGAATATCGTCGCCCGGTTGGTAAGGCCTAGATTCATTAAACTCCATGCCACGACCACGAAATGAAGATACGTATCCGCCAGACATCTGTGCTTTAACCGATTTTAAATCAAGTGGAATTTTTTTAGCGTCCCGACTCAGACCAATCAAGGTCGATTGCCTGATTCGAACAATATCATCACCAGCTTCAAATACTTGCGTCATTATTTTTTCAACTCAGACTGTGAAACCCTATGGAACCGCAACTCGCCCTATTAATTCTGCAATAAAGCGATCTGGCGTTATACCTTCTGCCTCGGCTTCAAAGCTGAGAATGATACGGTGGCGCAATACATCCGGCGCAATGATTTGAATATCTTCCGGCGATACAAAGTCACGACCATTGAGCCAAGCATAGGCTCGGGCGCATCTATCAAGCGCCATTGTTGCACGCGGGCTAGCACCATACTCAATCCAGCCGGCTAGGTCGTCGCCATATCTTTCGGCACTACGCGTTGCCAACACTAACTCTATTAAATAGCCTTCAAGACTTTCATCGAGATAAATATTGAGTACTTCTTGGCGGGCGTCGAGTAACTCTTTCTGACTGATTGATGACGACTTTGATTCAGGCTTCGCTGATTGATCAAGCTCTCGATGAGCTAGTGCTTCTTGACGGGTCAATTGCAATATCTGTTTCTCTTGATCCGCATTCGGAAAACCAACACTAACATGCATTAAAAAACGATCCAATTGAGCTTCAGGTAGTGGGTAGGTGCCTTCCTGCTCGATTGGATTTTGAGTCGCCATCACTAAAAACACCTCAGGCAATAAGTAGGTTTCAGAGCCAACGGTTATTTGGCGCTCTGCCATCGCTTCGAGCAATGCAGACTGAACTTTAGCCGGTGCGCGATTAATTTCATCCGCCAAAACCAGATTATGGAATAGTGGGCCCTTTTGAAAGTTGAAACTGCCGTCCTGAGGTCGATATATTTCGGTACCTGTTAAATCGGCAGGTAGTAAATCAGGTGTAAACTGAATGCGATGAAAGTCACCCTCAATACAATCCCCAAGGACTTTAATAGCACGAGTCTTTGCTAAGCCTGGTGCGCCTTCAACCAATAAATGGCCATCCGCAAGAATGGCAATTAATAGTCGATCAATGAGCTCAGTTTGACCGATTATCTTCTCACTAATCGATTGTTTTAATTTCAATATTGCCTGCTGGGACAAAATAGCCTCTCTTATTTTTTAAACGTTTTTAGGACTCGATGCTTCAATCTAGGGCGACTCTAAAAACAACCACTTTTCATAACTGTTTTTATTCCACCACCAACAGTTGGGGTAGTGAAACGCTAACAGTCAAGACCATGAAGCAATCACGGCAATGTGCATTTTTAAAGGTTCCCGCTAGGTGGTGGGTAAATGACCCGTCTTAACCCAGATAACGGTCTCTTCTTCAACGAAGGGGCAATGCTCACTTTTATGCGGACTTCGTATCCAGCTATCTTTCGGATAACTGTCATATTCATCAATAAATGTACCGGAAAGAACGTAAATTTCCTCTCCGCCAAAGTGCATGTGGGGTTGAAATTTTGAATGAGGAGGCCAGCGCACTAAAGCGATACTTTCATTTTCAAATTCATGCAAGGGCATGACCTGTAATTTACCCTGGCCAGGCAACCATCGTGCTGATTTTGTATCGATTCGGACTTCGTCACTATCATCCGGATCAAACTGATCCAACTTTACGAATAATGTGCAGCCCTGTTGGCTAAATGGAACGTGCTTAGAACCCGGCGGGTTTCGTAAATAGGTACCAGCAGTATAGTCACCGTATTGATCTGAAAAAACCCCATCGAGCACAAAAATTTCTTCACCGAAAGGATGGCTATGCTCTGCGAATGAACAACCAGGGTCAAATCGGACAAGGCTCGTGGTATGACCATGCTCTAGCGCTTCTCGTGCCAATGGTTTGCGCCACACGCCTTCACTAGGGCTACCTTGCCATGTTTGGTTCGCAGTTTTGATGACAACCGTTCTATTTAAATCCATATTCAACATCAAAAATACCTTAGTGGTGGCTCGTTTTTTTAAATTTCATGTTTTGGGGTTTTGACAGCCACTTCAAACACCAAATATTGATTTCCAAATAGCTATAAAGTTTCAATCCTAGAACCCGCTATTTTACAAAAAATTTAACGTTAATCGAAACTGACTTTAATGCGCTCGCCATTAACTGCATTTGAAACCTCGATAATACGAACTATTGCCTCAGCCACTTTGATAGGCGAAGCTAACAAACCCATGTCTTTGCGATGCTTAAATTGTTCAAGTGATGGAAAATCCTCAATACTAGATTGTCGAATGACTGATTGCATACCAGTGTCGATTAGCCCTGGATCAACATTAACAACTTTAAAGGGTTGGGACTCGGCGTCCTGCTCCTTGGCAACAGAACGAATAAAATGTTCCAAGCCGGCTTTGGCCGCACAATATAGTGACCAACCAGCACGTTCGCCCAGAGCGGCACCAGACGAAATACTAGCCAATGTTTTCTTACCGCTATGCTGTTGAAAATACCGTAACACCTCAGTCATAAAAACAATGCCCGAGACAAAGTTAGTGTTCAAACTGGCTATGACTGACTCGATGTCTTTTTTCGAAACCGGCCCGACGGGGTTTAAAGTGCCCGCATTACTGATAACTACTATTTCCTGCCATTCGCGCTGTGCTAGCGGCGTTAAGGCTTCACTAACAATTTGACTCGTGTTATGGGCCGACGCCAGGTCAATAGTAACCGAGTAAGCATGCGGTGCCGTTCGAGAAAATTCAATGACTTCAAAATCTAACGCTAGATATTGCTCACAGAGCTTTTCGCCTAACCCCTTTGAACCACCACTGATGATTGCTAGTTTCATATTTTATAACGCATTTTTTATTGACACCCTTAACTTGAACTTAATTCTATCGCCAAAATGAGCAATCAAACAGGCTATTCATCTGATAATTCACATAGTCCGCTGTTCGATTTGTAGGCGATACCTACTCTGACAACAGTCGCCTTAAACTCTTAGACGCCCAGCACATCCGTGCACGCCTTGCATTTCAGTCGTTCGGCATGACACAACTTGTCCGTTTCCATTAGCTATTTGATATATCTGGCAAGAAACAGACCGGCATAATCCTTTTTTGAGGACATTAATTTTATCCGTTATAAACAGTTATTCGTTGTAATATATATTATTAAATTCTTTACCTTTAAATAAGCCGGCCTATAAGCGATGTATTTTTAAATGAAGTGGTTTGTCTACATCATTGAAGCGAGTGACAACTCTTACTACACCGGTATCACTACCGATGTAGACCGGCGTTTCAATGAGCATTGTTCAAACACTTTAGGAGCCAAGTATTTTAACGGCCGAACACCCACTAAAGTGATTTACCAGGAACCGGGGCATACCCGTAGTAGTGCCAGCAAACGAGAATATGAGATTAAACAGCTTAGTCGTCGTCGGAAGGAAACATTAATTCAAGGCAGCGTCTTAAGTCCGGCCGAGTGAACTTCTAATAATTCATGTACAATTTTATCACTAATTCTTATTCAAAATAATAAAGGCAAACAAAATGAAAAAAATAATAATCGCCATTGTCAGCTGGGTTATCGCATTATGGGCAGCCAAAGTTTTCCTTTCATCCATACCTTATAAATTTTCGGGCCATCCAGATACACAGCATATTTTCAGCACTATTGGGGAATGGTTAAAAGGCTTCATTGGTGATACTGCTGGCGGACTCTTTTCTGAACAGGGTGCTGTTGTGATTGGCAGTGCCGAATTGCTCACCTCAGTTATCTTACTGTCGCCGGTTGTGTTCTGGATATTGAACAAAATGAATTTGGCAGCAGACAGACCCTTTCGGGCGATGGCTCATGCGTTGGGTGGATTAATGGCGGCAGGCATTATGGCTGGGGCGGTATTCTTTCATTTGTTTAGCCCACTTGGAGTCGAGGTATTACATAAGGGTAAGAGTGACGGTGGCTCGTTATTTTATGCCGCCCTTTCAATTTTAGTACTTGGCCTAATACTGTTTATTATTAACTGGCTGTCTTTACGCACTCAATCTCAAGACCTATAGGCGCTGCCTAAGCACTTTTATGCTCCGGCTCCTCCTCTGGCTCACCGCCTATCTGAGGGCCTGTCGTGCGATATAATAAATAGATTAACGCGGTGGGCGTGAGTACCCAGTAGCACCATTGCAAAATAGTGACTGGGTCCTTCAAGCTGCTTAGCAATGGGGTTGATACTGACTCTGACAGAATCAGCACTGCAATGCCCATCAAACCGTAGAAGACGCATACGCCGTACTGAGAATAATAACTTTTCAAAACAATATAATCATGGGTCTTTTTTTGTTTCGACAAATCAAAGAAGCGCTTATTAAACGCGAGACGGAAAAACGCAGTAAAAAAACCGATAACAACGATCATCGGGTATATCCAGAGATCACCACCATCAGCATCGATTAGCCCACGTAACAACCATGACAAGCTATACCCAAATACAGCGAGAAAGTACACTTGCTGTGGGTTAAGGTGATCGAGCCTGTTTTTAATGATATAGAATAAAATGGCGAGTAATACCGATAAGGAAACTACCAGCACGCCAAGCATTGACAAGTCTTGTCCTGAGATAAAATAGAGCGTAATTACCCATAAGTAGCTTTCGGCAAACAAGAACAATCCATCTCCAAAGAAAACCAGCCGAGATCGGTTTTTATCACGATAGTTCATCATCAACTTTAGCCTTAGCGGCGGATCAATGGACTCATTCAAATCAGTCGGCAAGTGGCTAAAAAGATGATACAGAACCATAGGAAAAACTAGGCCCAGGGTCACCCAAAATACACTCGCAGCACCCCACATTTCCCATAGGTAGCCGCCTGCCAAAATACCCACTTTAAGCAGTATCATGACTATTATTTGAAAGTTACCAAATTTGTTGCCGGTGTTATGTTTGCCAGTACACTGAACAAACAGCAAACGTTGTGACATCCAAAAAAAACAGCCGTAGGCTCCGTTTAACAGGGCAATGAGGTGAATAGCGGTGAGTGAATTATCGACCACAATCGCACTGACAACAGCCAATTCGAGGATAAATGAAATGGCGATTACCTTGCTCCAGCCCAGGTGCTGCCTAATACGATCCCAAATATAAAGAGTCAGCAGGTATCCGACGCCATTGAGCCCAACAAACCAACAAATATCAGCTAGCGTTAACCCGCTCTGCCACATTAACGCTGGCAAATAAAACGGCAGTAATCCGATCAGAAGAGAATGAACCCCCGAAAACTGATAGAACAAGCGCGTGGGATTAGGGCTCACTAAGATGACATGCTAAAAGGTATCTGCCTGACTGATGTCGAGCCGATCAAGCTCGTTATAGTAGGCCGATAAATCTTCTTTTTCGCCATAACGCGGATAATCGTGCATTCTAAGATAAGGCCTGGAATTGACTTCTAAAAGTATGCATTTCTGGTCTTTATGGCTTTGTTCAATACTATTTTCAAAGATAATGTCAACGCCCAGTATATTGGCCTTAAATAGCTTAAGGGTGTCCAGAAAAAGCTGCACATTATCGGCGTGAATGGTCATTTTATCGATGGTTCGTACAATCCCACCGGGCGCTAGTGCAACACGAAAATAAAGTTCGATATGCTCGTCCTTAGCGGGTACTGTATCGAAGGTAAGCCCCTGTTTAGTCAAGTAATCTTGTGTTCGTTGATTTTTTTGAATCGGGAACATACCGCCATAGAGTTGCATTTCTTCACGGATGGCATTTTCTGATTCTATCAATATTGAAATTGAATCTTTACCATTGCCGATCACAAATGGGGGATAGCGTTGAATGACCGACATGATTTTGCCATCTATCACCACCACTCTATAATTTTCGCCCTTCAAGTACTGCTCGACTACCGTTGTTGGCCACCAAATTTTAGCCAAAAAAATAGCCTTCCATAACTGTTTAAAATCATTAATAGGGAAATAGCTACCACGCGAATATCCACTCACGTTCGGTTTGATAACCAGTGGAAAACCATACTCCTTTGCGAAATTAATGGCCTTCAACGGACTAAAAAAAATAAGCCCTCGAGCATGCGGTAAACCACCCTCTGAAAATTTTGCTCGACCCTGCTCTTTAGAGCGGCAACTGCGTCGAACGTCAAGATTGTTATAGCTACTGCAGCCATGCATGTAGCGCTGACTAATCCATCGATAAATTTTAGCTTTGAGCCATTTCATGGTTTTATCATATCAGCCTGAGGTCGGGTGTGGCACCAGCTTAATTATAGTTATTGGCGAGGAAGTCAGTTATGAGAAAATAGACTATGGGGTTTGTGGCAACATTTTAACTTTTCGAGCAACCCACCATTTCTTGAAGAATACTGATTGCGCTACCTGATCTTTAGGTATGTGCCTAGTGATTTGCGCCAAATGCCAAGTCGTGTTCAGTATCGCCGACACTCGTTGTTTCAACGTTTTATCAGGATCTAACAAGTTGATTGGCATCGGTACGAAAAGATTAATTTCGATGACATGGAAATCACCCTTAACCAATGCTTCAATACTATCGGATCGAAGGCCAACGCGTGATATTCCGAAGCGACCGAATGTGCGCATATGCTCCCAAATAGCGCTCAGCTGTTCTTCGTTAAGCGAGGCGGTTAATTCACGATAAAATGTATTTGAATTATTAATGCTATTGATGGGGAATTCTGTCTTTTTGACATTTAACGCTTCGTTCACGGTTAGCACTGCAGCCTTAGTTTCGTCGACGGCCGACAATATAAAGAACACTTCAAACTCCCGAGCCTCTGTTGCAGCTTCCTGGATGATGCGTGGCATTATAGTGTCGGATGTTTGACGACGAATATCGTTCAATTCTTGCTCTGAATCTGCGCGACGAATACCGTAAGCGTTTTGCCCCCATTCTGGCTTTATGAATACGGGGTATTGGAAATCTTTGACCAAACCATTATCAGCACTTTGGCGTAGGCGCCAACGCCGAGGTATGAATCGATCGCTATCGAGTTTAGAGAAGATGCCCTTACTTGAATTGAAGAAAGGTGCATTCAGCTGAAAATAGCGGGCGGGATTTGTCTTTAATCTGACACAGTAAAAAATATACGAAAAAATTAACAGTAGTCTCATGTGCATAATGGCCGATTGTCATTAATCATTGAAAGTTGCAGTACGAAAAGAAATCATTAACTCTTGTATAAAAAACTTAATTAAAATGGCTCAATTCAAAACGCTGGGCCACATAACACCCGCCTTTTTAATAAAACCAGGTTTATCAACCAGCCATTTTTTTTGTACATCGGAATCATAATTTAAATATAGCTTGCCATTCACGATACTCCAATACTGAGGGTCACCTTTCGCAGTATCACCGTTAGCCACTAACCATGCACAATAGCCACCATACTGCGGCGCGTATTTGGGGGGCAGCGCAATAAACTTGTCGAGATTCTCCTGTGTACTAAATTGCCACACTGCACCTTTATACTCATAGCTATGCTTCAATTGACCTTTCACCGGTTTTTTTTGATCGAAGTAAGCGACCGTGTCGTAACCTTCAATCGCTAAGTTGCTAAAGAATCGAGTATAAATTTCTGGCTCTGACGCCATTACAAAAGAAGGCAATAATATAATTAAAGCCAAATACCAACGTTTAAATTGATTAGATTTCACCGACATCCCCTGATGAATACACTTTATTATTATAAGCATGAGACAGGGCTTCATAAAATATGTTCCCAATCATCAGCAATATCATTTGGATAATTTATTTAATCATCAAAGAGTCTGTCAAAACTGAGGTAATCGTGACAAAGGGGAATCATTTTGAATTGGATTTTTACTTGAATGAGGCGGACAGTTTTTCTATTCAGCCAGTTTAATCAGAAAACCTAGCCAGAGTGGCTTTCCCAAACGACTGCATGGAGGCAGCGGTTTGGCACCCCGAAGGTAGAACAATGCATCGTTGCAGGGATGTAACTAATTAGAATAGCGCAGGAGCAGTTATCGAGGAGCGAATGTCGAGTCAAATGCCCCCCAATCTCGCTGGCCCCGACGGTTGGCTTTATCGAACGTAACCAATGATGGATATGAAATGGCAAGCGCTACCTGCGATCACAAAAAAATGCCAGATACCGTGCGCATGGTTTAGCTTTTTGGCTTTATCAAGAATATAAAAAGTCACACCTAGACTATAGGCAATACCACCCCACTTAAGCCACTGTAAGCCAGCTGCGGGTATAGCCGTTTCCAAACCGGAATAGTCGTAAACACAGGCCCATCCCATGGTGAAATATATGATCATTTGCCCGACCTTGACGACACGACCAGACAAAACTATTTCACTCAAGATACCGATAATCGCTAACGCCCAAATGACGCCCAATATCATTGGACCATTACCGTCTCTAAGGCTGACAATCATATAGGGTGTATAAGTGCCTGCGATCAACAAATAGATCGACACATGGTCAAATAATTTGAATAACTGCTTAAGCGCCTTTGGTTCAAAGCTGTGATACAAAGTCGACATTGAATAGAGCAACACCATACTAAAGCCAAATATCGCAAAACTGCCGAGAATCCAGGGATCGTTTGACTGAACACCAACAGTCAGTAACGCACCCATTCCAACCAGTGACAATGCGATACCAACTAGATGGGTAATGCTATTCAATTTTTCGCCGTAGTACACCTAGTTTTTTCTCAAAAGTGCTTACTCAATAAAATCGGCAATAGAGCGACAATTAGAGCGCCTTGATTAGCAAATCGAGGCTCTCCTTGGCGTCACCAAAAAGCATCCTTGAATTATCTTTAACGAACAATGGGTTATCGACGCCAGCATAACCTGTCGCCATACCGCGCTTCAAAACTATTGTAACCTTACCTTTCCACACCTCAAGCACTGGCATGCCTGCAATAGGGCTGTCATCATCTTCCTGTGCTGATGGATTCACCGTATCGTTAGCACCAATTACCACAGAGACATCAACATTAGGAAAGTCATTATTAATTTCGTCCATTTCGAATACAATGTCATAAGGTACTTTAGCTTCGGCCAATAATACGTTCATATGCCCTGGCATACGTCCCGCAACGGGATGAATACCAAATCGCACATTCACGCCTTTAGCCAATAGAATTTTCGACATTTCAGAAACCACATGCTGCGCCTGCGCCATCGCCATGCCATAACCTGGGATAAACACAACCTGCTTTGCCGCACTCAACAGATCTGCAGTTTCAGCTATATCGATCTCTGTGACATCACCCTGAACATCAGTTGACGCCTTGCTTTTTGAGCTGCTGGTCGTACCAAAACCACCCGCGATAACGCTGACAAAGTTGCGGTTCATAGCACGGCACATAATGTAGCTCAAAATCGCTCCACTGCTACCGACCAATGCACCTGTCACTATAAGTAAGTCGTTCGACAGCATGAAGCCAGTCGCTGCCGCTGCCCAACCCGAATAACTGTTGAGCATAGAAATAACGACCGGCATATCAGCTCCACCAATGGCCGCCACCATATGCATACCCAACAACAGCGCAATGATTGTCATCACCATCAAAAAAGTGAATGCATCGGCATCATTTTGGGCGCCAACAAACTGAACACCCATGATAACCACGGCAATCAGCATAACTAGGTTGAGCCAGTGTCGAACGGGTAATATGAGTGGCTGCCCTCCAAGCATGCCGCTGAGCTTTCCATAAGCAATAATGGAACCAGTAAAAGTGAGTGCACCGATAAAAATACCAATAAAAATTTCGATTTCATGGATTGTCTTTTCAACACCAGTCAAATTAAAACTAGTATCCAGAAAATTGGCAAACCCTATCAATACTGCCGCTAAACCGACCAAACTATGCAGTATCGCCACCAATTCTGGCATTTGAGTCATTTTAACACGGCGTGACAGTACGAATCCCAAGACGCCACCAATCACCATCACCACAATTAATATATCGTGGTTCTTAGTGACAAATGCACTGATTGTTACCAGTATGGCTATCGTCATACCGATCATGCCATATAGATTTCCTCGTCTAGCAGACTGGTTATCTTTTAACCCGCTCAAGGCTAAAATGAACAAGATTGCTGCTGCCAAGTAAGATACGGTTATTAAGCTTGAAGTCATAGCAAGTCCTACCCTTTAAACATCTGCAGCATGCGCTGCGAGACTGAAAATCCACCAACGATATTGATGCTGGTAATCAATAACGCAATTACTGACAAGACCATAATAGTGGGATTATCGGACGAAATTTGGGTCAATGCACCGAGCACAATGATGCTACTAATCGCATTGGTGACACTCATCAATGGCGTATGCAACGAGGCAGAAACGTTCCAAATTACCATGTAACCAATGAAACAAGAGAGGACGAAGACGGTAAAATGCGCCATGAACGATGGTGGTGCGACCAGTCCTAGGCCAAATAACGCAAGCCCGCCTATGAGCATGGGTAATAGGCTACTTTTTGCAACACTAGCAAGCTTTGAAGGTGACTTTACTGGTGTGGAAGGCCCTGCTTCAGCCGCAATAGGCTGATCATCGAATGAAGGCTTGCTACTAGCAGACACAGCAACCGGTGGCGGTGGCCAAGTGATTTCACCGCTATTGACCACGGTTGCTCCACGGACAACAACATCTTCCATATCAATCACAATTGAGCCATCGTTTTGTGGGCTCATTTCATCTAACAAATTGTAAATATTAGTGGCGTACAGTTGACTTGACTGTGCCGCCAAGCGACTGGGTAGGTCTGTATAACCAACTATGTTTACACCCGCTCGATTAACAATCTTGCCCGGTACAGTCAACTCACAGTTACCGCCCTGCTCAGCCGCCAGGTCAACTACCACACTGCCATCACGCATACTTTCGATCATTGCACTGGTAATTAATTTGGGTGCTGGCTTGCCTGGAATGAGCGCTGTAGTAATAATGATATCAACCTCTTTCGCCTGCTCAGCAAACAAGGCCATTTCAGCATCGATAAATTCTTTGCTCATGATCTTGGCATAACCACCTTCGCCGCTGCCATCTTCTGCAAATTCAAGCTCAAGGAATTCTGCATCCATACTCTGAATTTGCTCCTTCACTTCTGGCCGTGTATCAAATGCACGAACGATTGCACCTAATGACTTAGCGGTAGCAATCGCCGATAAACCAGCGACGCCTGCACCAATAACCATTACTTTTGCTGGCGCAACTTTACCTGCCGCAGTGATCTGTCCAGCAAAGAAGCGTCCAAACAATGCCGACTCTTCGATCACTGCTCGGTAACCCGCGATATTTGCCATTGAGCTTAAAGAATCTAGCTTTTGCGCTCGTGAAATACGCGGAATACTGTCCATCGACAAAGCAGTGATGTTCCGT
>OOGD01000098.1_pt1 | contig 20508 bp, 19 predicted proteins | sample 1670381 | NCBI WGS metagenome assembly OOGD01 (sample SAMEA98146918, study PRJEB22522) | marine metagenome | biome: marine biome; feature: marine water body; material: sea ice | place: Arctic Ocean | collected 14-Sep-2015 | depth 1.3 m | reverse complement strand
ACGTATTTCTGAACATGCGTTCGACAATTTCACCCATCCGAAGCACTTCTCGTTCCGCGTTTAGCAATGCTACCAAGGGTGTAGCAAAGGCTGACTTATCTAAGTACATGGGTTTTAGTTCATTTGACTCAATTTCAATTTCAGGTAACAATTTCTCTGTTAAGCTTGCCATCTGATTGATCAATGGCAGAAATAAAATAGCCAATGCGATATTGAAAAACATATGAAAGTTTGCAATTTGGCGCGCTTCATTCACATCAAACTGCGCCATCCAGTCAGATAAAAAACCCACCATTGGCAGCGCAATAACAACGCCACAGACTCTAAAGATCAAGTTCCCTAATGGGGGTTGCCGGGCGCTGCTACTGCCACCGAGCGTTGCAATAAAGGGTGGGATAGCACTGCCAATATTAGCACCCAGTACAAAGGCAAAAGCAACACTAGGGTCAAGCGCGCCAGTGCTCGCTAGTGTAATAATTAACAATACGGTCGCAAGGCTTGAATGCGCCATCCAGGCAATCAATGCAGCAACAATGACAGCCAGAATTAAATCATTACCTAACGATGAGAAAATACTTTGCACGATCGCCGATTCCCGCATGGGAGTTGAAGCGGCTAGAATTAACTTGAGCGCTAATAACATCATGCCAATGCCTAGCACTAGACGCCCGGTATCGCGAGCCCGACCGCTGTCAGAATAAGTGTACATGGCGACACCGATTGCGATTAGCATGGGTGATAAAACGGATAAGTCAAAGGTAAGGACTTGAGCAACGAGTGTCGTGCCAACATCCGCTCCCAACAATACGGCAAGTGCTGGACCCGTATTAATAATGCCCTGACCGCTAAACGAGGCTGTCAACAATGCGGTTGCGCTACTGCTTTGCAATAAAACGGTAACACCCAGACCTGTAAAAAAAGCTTTGAAACGGTTGGAAAGACTGGCGCCTAGTGCAGAGCGGACTTCACTACCCCAAGCATCGGTAATACCGATACGCACCATGCGTAAACCCCACAACAACAAAGAAACCCCACCAACTAGATTAATCAGAATGGTACTGCCGTTGATGATCGTGACTCCTGCAAAAAGGGTAAAGGTAAGTTCAAACGCGAATTATAGTAAATGAACAGGGTGTCATCTACTTAAGGGGTTGAATACTAGCAGAAATACGCTATTTTCTCTAGTGTGGAAATGGACAATACAAATACTAAATCGCTACTTAAGCCAACCTAGTAAGCCGATTTCGGGTAAGATCTATATGAGGCTTCTAGTATTTCTATACCACTTTAAACGTCGTTGTTTTCAAATTATAAGAAACGCAATGAGAAATCGACCGCCCTCAAATGTTTGGTCAGTGCGCCAATGGAGATAAAGTCGACCCCCGTATTGGCAATACTTAACAACGATTCATCTGTGATATTGCCCGACGCTTCGAGCTGAATTCGATTGGAAGTCATTTTAACGGCTTGTTTCATTTCTGCGAGATTGAAATTATCAATTAATGCACGATCTACTTTTGCATCGATGGCTTGTTGTAACTGTTCAAGGGTCTCGACCTCCACTTCAAGTAGTCGGTCTGGCTGAAATGCCCGGCCTCGTTCTACGGCTTTCTGAATACTGCCACAAGCGGCGAGATGGTTTTCCTTAATTAGGTAAGCGTCAAACAAACCAATTCGATGGTTCATACCACCGCCACAGGTAACGGCATATTTTTGTGCTAGGCGTAAATGTGGAATTGTTTTTCGAGTGTCAAGAATACGGCATGACGTTTGATTTATTTTTTCGACGTAAAAACGGGTTGTGGTTGCAGTACCCGACAAGGTTTGTAAAAAGTTAAGCGCGGTGCGCTCGGCGGTTAGAATGGCACGGGCAGGGCCGCTTATCTGACACAAGACGCTATCGGCACTGACGCGATCCCCATCCTGTGCTTGCCAGTCTAGTTGAATGCGCTCATCGCATTGTTTGAAGGCCTGTTCAAACCAGGCTGTGCCGCATAAAACGGCATCTTCACGGACTAATAGTCGGGTTGTTAGTGACTTACCTTCATCAATTAGCAAGGCGCTAATATCACCGCTGCCAATATCTTCCTGTAGTGCCAATTCAACGTCGTGAATAATGTGTTGTTGAAAGTTAATATTTTTATTCATAATATCCGGTCGTAATCTTCATTGGTAATATTTATTCGGTAATGAAATTAATATTGGAAAGTCATGCCTCATGTTCTTCACGACAGGTTGAAAGCCATAAAAAAGGGTTCTAGATTTTTTTAACGCAAGCCAGATAGGCATTGTCATCAGGCATGGTGTTATCTCTTTGAGCCTGCCATAAAGCCTGTCCGAGGCACTCGATCATCGAATGTTCGGCGTCGTGAGGGGCTTTCTTTTTAAGTAATTTTTGATAGGCAGGCTGGATGCCGGGTGGCCGATCAGCAGTCGCCTGTTCACGGATAGCAATGTGCATGCCCATGTGTAGAAAAGGGTTGGTTTGACCGTCTTCAGGCGTAAAGTCCTGTTCTTTTGCAAACTCGTCTTTGTCCAATAATGCGTGATATTCCGGATGTAATTTTATCACATCCGCAATAATAGCTTCCATCGGCTCGAGCAGAGATTGCTGCTGCATTTTCTTCCAGACAGTGAGATAAACTTGTCGAACTTCATCGCGTGATTGAAACATATTGACCTCTTTTTCCAATCCTTATTCAGGATCAGTCTTTTGTTTATAATCGCATAAGTCTTCGATGATGCAACTACCACAGCGTGGTTTGCGAGCAACGCAGGTGTAACGTCCGTGTAAGATTAACCAATGGTGCGCATCGACTTTAAATTCCTTTGGAACGAATTTAATCAGTTTGTTTTCAACGGCAACAACGTCTTTACCCGGTGCAAGTCCGGTTCGATTGGATACTCGAAATATATGTGTGTCGACCGCAATAGTCGGGTGACCAAAAGCGGTGTTCAAAACGACGTTGGCGGTTTTTCTGCCAACGCCGGGCAGGGCTTCCAACGCCGCTCTGTCTTCCGGCACTTCAGAGTTATGTCGGTCTATGAGTATTTTGCAGGTTGCGATGGCGTTCTTCGCTTTTGAGTTAAATAAGCCGATGGTTTTTATATACGGGCTTAGCCCGTTTACACCCAATGCGAAGATGGTCTCAGGTGTGTTGGCGACAGGGTAAAGTTTTGCCGTCGCCTTATTGACGCTGATATCAGTCGCTTGAGCCGACAACAAAACTGAAATTAATAGCTCGAAGGTCGAGTCGTATTTCAATTCGCTGGTTGGCCTTAAGGTTTCTGCTTGAAATCGGCTGAATATTTGATGACGTTTAATTTTATTCACGATGTGTTTTAACGGTGCACTTTAATTCAGTTTAGACCGTTTCGGCTTCGAGGGAATCGTCAGCCACGGCAGCCTTGTCTTTGGCCTTTAGATTGATGGCGTTTTTGGCTGCTACTAAAAGCGCCAGGCCGAAGAAAGCACCCGGTGGCAAAATTGCGAGCAAAAATCCTGAGTAGTTTTCATTAAAAGTAATGGTCAATGCTTTGGCCGACTCGCCAAACATCAAGTCTGCATGGGCCAGCAGTGTGCCCGACCCGATGACTTCACGCATCGCACCCAATAAAACAAGGACGGTAAGAAAGCCTAGCCCCATCATAAAACCATCGAGTGCCGAAGCACCAACTGGATTGCGTGACGCAAAACCTTCGGCGCGACCAATGATAGCGCAGTTAGTGACGATCAATGGAATGAATATGCCTAACACCAAAAACAAGTCATAGAAGAAAGCTTTCATCAGCAGTTCGATGACGGTCACAACGCAGGCTATAATCAGAACGAAAACCGGCAGGCGTACTTCATTTCGTACAAAGCCTCTTATTAACGATACAAGCGTGCTCGATAAAACCAGTGTGACCATTGTCGCCAGTCCGAGCCCGGCCCCATTAATGGTCGAGCTGGTGACCGCCAGCAAAGGACATAAGCCAAGTAGCTGGACGAGTGCGACATTGTTGGTCCATAAGCCGTTTTGAGTGATTTCTCTATTCATATCGTTTACTTTATTGAAAAATACGATCTGTGTTTTGTTGGTAATACAGCAATGTATTCTTTACTGCCTTTACGACGGCTCTTGGTGTTATGGTAGCACCGGTAAATTGATCAAAATCACCACCATCTTTTTTAACTAACCAGTTTGCTGGCGTTGGGCTATTGAGTGATTGATTATTAAAGCTAAAAATCCAATCTGACTTTTGAGTTTCGATTGCATCACCTAGGCCAGGTGTTTCGCTATGTTTCACCGCTCGTACGCCGGCAACGCTACCATCGGCATAAACACCAATCAGTAGATTAATTTTTCCACTGTAGCCATTGGGTGCAATGCTATTAAAAATAGCGGCTATTGGCTTACCCTGAAGGCGAGCGCGGTAAACAATAGTATTGTCCTCGGTTCCAAGTAAAGCCGATGCAGAGACGGTCGTTGTATCACCTACAATATCGTTATCGAGCTCTTCAGCCGGCAATAAAGCGTTTAAGTTACGTAATAAAACTAACCGCTCATTGTCTTCAATTTTAGTTCGTGTGGTTTCTTCAGTAACAGCAACAAATGTCGTGCCAATAACCGCAAACACCCACAAAAAAGCGCCAGAAATCAGAATTTGTTTCTTATTCATATAAGCGGTTCATGTTATGCCATTCTTAACATGTGGATGCATTTTTAGGTGTGTTCACTATTTTGCGCCGTAAACTCTGGGCTGAGTATAGTAATCAATCAGCGGCACACACATGTTTGCCAACAACACGGCAAAGGCAACGCCATCGGGGTAACCGCCCCAATTACGAATTAAATAAACGAGAAGGCCAATCAAAATGCCATAGTAAATTCGACCATTGTTGGTGGTGGCAGCGCTAACAGGATCGGTTGCAATAAAGAAAGCTCCCAGCATAGCGCCACCAGACAACCAGTGAAATAACGGCGATGTCGCTGTTTCGGCATCAATAAAATAAAATACCAGCGCGATGCAACCCAGGCTACCCAGAAATGCGGCGGGGATATGCCAGCGGATTGTTTGATTCATTAAAAGCCAAATGCCACCCACCAGCCAGCCAGCCGAAATCCATTCCCAACCGATACCACCAAGCTTGCCAAACAGGGGTGCTTGATAAATTTCGTTTAACGGTACATCTTGGCGTAGAGCTGTTTTGACATAGTCGAGAGGCGTAGCAGCGGTGAATGCATCCCAAGATGAATCACCGACACCAAAAGCAAACTTGAGAGAATCAACCAAACCATAAGCTTCGCCACTGATTGAAATCGGCAGGTGCCACGTTGTCATTTCTTTGGGAAATGAAATCAACAACACGACGTAACCAACCATCGCAGGATTAAATGGATTGAAGCCAAGACCACCATATAAGTGTTTACCGGCAATCATCGCAAAGCCAATGCCGACGACAACCAGCCACCAGGGCGAATGCGTGGGTAGACACAGCGCAAACAACCAGGCAGCGACAACCGCACTATAGTCATTTAAATGTGGTTTGATGGGTTTTTTTCGTATCCACAAAATAAAGGCTTCGTAACCCAGTGCGAACAGGACTGCGATCGAAATATTGACCAAAATGCCTGGGCCAAAAAACCAGACATAAGCCAGCGTGCCGGGTATTAAACCAATAATGACATTGATCATTAAGCGCCGTAGCGTATTACTTGGGTTAACGTAAGGTGAGGATACAATTACCGATGTCATGCTGTTTGCTCGCGTGCTGCGCGTCGACGTGCATCAGCCTCGTCTATTTGTTTTTGTTGCTCAGGCGTAAGGCTAGTGGTGTTCTTGACTTCGGTCACTTGCGCTTCTTTTTTAGCTTTAATTCGCTCTAGCGCTGCCTGTATCGGGTCATCTACTTTGTTGTCGAGTTTTTTTGCGGCTGATTTCTTCAGAAGTGCTTCGCGTTTTAAACGACGCTTTTCTTCTTCTTGCTGCTTTTTTAATAACAAGCGCTTTTCACGAAATTCGAATCGTATGCGGGCCCGATCAGCCTTAAATGTAGCTTGTTGAGTGGCACGAATTTCACTCTTGGATGCCCGATAATATTGCACCAATGGAATTTGACTAGGGCAGACTGCAGAGCAGCAACCACACTCGATACAATCGAAAAGGTTATATTCCTCGACCTTTTCGTATTCCTTTGATCGTGAATGCCAATATAATTGTTGGGGTAATAACTTTGCTGGGCAAACATCGGCACACTTGCTGCACCGCACACATTCATTATGAAGGCCTGGTTTTTGTGCGATGAGTTGCTGTTGCATGACGAGGATATTATTGCTCGCCTTAACAATAGGGACGATGTCGCTGGATAGCGAAAATCCCATCATTGGTCCACCCATCACCAGATGCTGCTGGGGATCATCATGCTTGTTTGCATCGTTCTGAACATAGCCACCTGCCAGCTCAATTAAATGCTTGATTGGTGTGCCTAGTCGAACTATCCAGTTACCTGGTTTATGAACACCATCGCCAGACACGGTGACAATACGCGATATCAAGGGTTGGTTGAGTTCTAGCGCTTGCGTGATCGCCACGCAGGTTCCTACATTTTGGCAAAAAATACCAATATTGAACGCTAGTTGACCGGTCGGGATTTCGTTGCCGGTCAATATCTGGATGAGTTGTTTTTCTCCGCCTGATGGATAAATGGTTGGTATTGATACCACTTCTGTATTGGTCAGTGATTGTGAATGGGCATAGGACTGTAACGCTTGCGTCATTGCTGCAATTGCTTTCGGTTTATTATCTTCTATACCGATCAGGGTCTTTTTTGGCGTCAGCATACGTTGCAAATATCCAATGCCCCTGATGATTTCATCAGCCTGATATTGCATCAGACTATCATCGCAGGTGATATAAGGTTCGCATTCAGCACCATTGATAATCAAGGTATGAATGCCCGAATCATTGCCACGCAATAATTTGGGCGAGGTTGGGAATGAGGCTCCACCCAAACCCACAACGCCGAGCCGACGAACGTGGTCGATCATGTCGGCAGCCTGCATTTGGCTGGCGTTAATCGGCTCGAACTCGACAGGCTCATCTTTTTTATCGACGTCGATCACAATGCAGTCAGCACTTTGCCCTGAAGCGTGCGGCACTAGATGCGGTTCGATGGCGCTTACTACACCCGATGTCGGCGCATGTATTGGCGCACTTATAGGCGATGAGCTACCTGCAATCAGTTGACCGCGCAGGACGCGGTCACCAACATTAACCAGTGGCTTGTTCGATTCACCGATATGTTGTTTCAAGGGCAATATCAGTTGGTCTGGCAGGCTCGCAATCTGCAAAGGTTGGGTTAACGATTCAGCCTTATGGTCGTCAAGATGAATACCGCCATTAAAGTGACCGAGCTTAATGTCCATGCGCTGAATCCGTGGTTGGTTGTGAGCTTGATGCAGTGTGAGTAAGCCTATCGCTAGGAAGCGACCATTTCCAATCTTCGATCGTTTGTTTGACGGGAATCAAATCGATGCAATCGACCGGGCAAGGCGGCAGGCAGAGTTCGCAGCCAGTACACTCGTCAACAATAACGGTATGCATATGTTTTGCCGAGCCTAAAATCGCATCAACAGGGCAAGCCTGAATACAAAGCGTACAGCCGATGCAAGTTTGTTCCTGAATGAATGCGACCAATGGAACTTCCTTGTGATCACCGTGTTCCGCATTAAGTTCCAGCACTTCGACATCGAGTAAATCGGCCAACAATATGACCGTTGATTGACCACCTGGTGGGCACTGATTGATTGGCGCTTCGCCATTCGCAATTGCCTCGGCATAAGGTCGGCAACCGGGATAGGTGCACTGACCACATTGAGTTTGTGGCAATAAGCTATCGATCTGATCCACAATTGGGTTGCCTTCGACCTTGAAACGAATAGCCGCATAGCCAAGAATGAGGCCAAATATACCAGCCATTGCGCTAATGGTGAGGATCGCGATGATCATACTTTCAGCATTCTATGATTAACGCAGGAATTACTTATGTTGGGTTCAGGATACTTGTTTATCAATTGTTGAGAGCCGCCTTATACCTTAACTAACCCTGCGAGGCCCATAAATGCTAGCGACATTAAACCAGCAGTCACTAAACCGATGGCGGCACCCTGAAATGGCGCAGGCACATCGGCAACATTGACACGTTCGCGCATCGCCGCAAACAATACGAGCACTAGCGAAAAGCCAATCGCTGCACCAAAACCATAAACAGCCGATTGAAGGAAACTATTTTGCTCCTGCACATTGATCAGTGCGACGCCCAATACGGCGCAATTGGTGGTAATCAGCGGTAGGAAAATACCCAACACGTTGTAAAGTAATGGGCTTGTCTTATGAACCACTAGCTCGGTGAAATTGACTACGGCAGCAATGGCGATAATGAACGCAATCGTGCGCAAGAACTCGAGTCCGAGCGGTGCCAGAACCCAGCTATTGATCATATAACTTAAAATGGATGACAGCGTCAGCACAAAAGTGGTTGCTGCACTCATACCAATCGCAGTCTCGACTTTGCGTGACACGCCCATAAAGGGGCACAGCCCGAGGAATTTCACCAACACAATATTGTTGACGAAAACCGTACTGATCAATAAAAGAAATAGCTCTGAAAAATATTCTGACATAGTTAACATTATAAAGGCATGAGAGGCCAAAAAGTACCGAATTTACATAGGGTTAATATTAATTTTAAGAATAGAGCAAGCTGAATAGAGATATGTCAATTTTGGCGGGTCTTTAGGGGTAGTCCTTCAGTCGTGAATGCTTTAAAAACTACTTTTTGGCGGAATTGTTCTCGTTCTTATTTTTCCTGGCTTCTGCTTCAAATGCTTTAAAGTCTAACCAGCTTTTATCGGCTGTTTTTTCCAACAGGTCGAGAAACTTTTGTTCGACGAGTAATACGTCGAAACCAAGCCACTCCTCAAATTCCTGTTTTTGCTCGCTTAAGGCGTCGTTGGCAGTTTCGATTTCCAGTTTCATGGCTTCGCTGAGAAAAGCAGCTTCTTCTTGTGACAGTTGGTAAATTTCTTCGGTCAGGATCTTGGCGTTGTGCACCATGTCGTCGATAGTCGTGGTTAACAACTCCTCGGTATTATGAACCGTTAGATTGACATTTTCTGCCATGCTGCTAAACGCCTGAGCTAATCTTTTTTGATCAATTTTAATTTCCATGTCCATATTAATAGCGCAGTCGGCGATTAAATTCAACTTTAAATGTTTAGCGTCCTAGGATGGTTCAAGGCATGAACGCCCATATTTTAAAATGCTAACCGTAAGCGTTTAGGGTGAAGCGACGCCTGGTGACAACGATTGCGCTTGCTTCATAAAAGAGGTAATGGATACCGTCTCATCACTATGCCAATTGAGTGCGCTCAAGTCTCTATGGTAGTTAGCCAAAGCGCTGAAATTGTCTAGATACCCCAAAACCTGGGTCACTTCGATTACCGAAAGGATGATCAATGGGCTGCAAAGCAGTATCGCTAACCCAATGCTTTTATTTCGTTTTTGGTGATTGATGTGAATTAAATATAGGCTTGTAATGATTGGAATTAAAATCGCATACCAAGCGATACTAAATATTAATTCAGGCAGGTACGACGTAAAACTATAATTTAACTCTTCTACCAATGGGTCGATCAATTGAAACATGAGATAAGTCAGGCTAATCGTCACAATAAGCGGTTTGGCCTCCCATCGGTTGAACATTAAGCGCTCGAGAATAGCCAGAAAAAATATTAATCCAGCCAGATATAACGCGGTTTCGCGCGCCACAAACTTTGCCAGTGCATCCCATGTGTAAGTAGTAAAAGAATGGTTATGAAAGTCAACTGAACTGGCAATAAGGCATAGTGCCACTAGCAATACCCCCCACACAGCATGGCTAAACAGGTGTTTAGATTGGCCATTGCCTGCCAGCGTTTTGGTCTCTGCAACACGGTTGTCAGGCAACACGATACGAGCCAGGATGCGGCCTAGTTTGATGTTGATGGGTAATGTGTTGAGGGTGACTGACTTTTCTGCATAGCCATTAAATAACGCGGGGTTGACGTCGGCCAGATTAAATATCTCTATTTTACCATCGTCATCACGAATAATATCCAGATGATAAGGTGCGACAGTTGGCTCAGACAAAATGATATCGTTGTCAAAGGCGCGACCAATGCGGGTATGCGGCTTGTCGATAAGATGGTAGTGGTGCAAGCCCTGAGTACTAATTTCGAATATTAGGGCGTCCACTCGATACTCTCCATGAATTTTTGAATCAAGGGCAAGCTAGCGTCATAAGCGATGCCGGTCATTGTTAATCGAATAAAAAAACCTTTATTACCTTGGCCGGTCAAAGCGGCGGTGAATAAGATATCGCTGAGGCCTTCGTATTCGATGTATTCGCGTCGGCATAAGCTGGTCTTAAAGGTCTGTTCAGAAACGTCGACAAACCAGGTTTCGCAATGGAAGTTACTTAAGACTTCGGGTGAAACACGACCGCCTATTTTTGACTCGTTAAGCTGTTCGTACAAATTGTAGAATTGAAGTGAATTAAGCTCGTCAGATTCAAGCCAAAAATAGTGATAGTTTAATTTGCCAACAAATTTATTTCGGCTGTCGAGATAAACCTGGTTCTGATTCGCACAATTAATTTGATAGCGCTTATAAAGCGCCTTGTCCGCCAATTTTTGGCTATTGTCCCAGCAGCGGATGGTGGGTGATATCGCGCCTGGTAAGGATAGTTGGCGAAGTTGTATTTTTGGCCAGTCATGGTCCAGGATGCCGTCAAGATAATTGTTTTCATACTCAATCAATTGCCGTGTCACTTCGGTCTTTAAATTTTGGCCTGCATCTAACGGCTCCTTGTCCACCCGTTCAATCAGTCGATTAAGGTAAAGAGAGGGCACAATAAAGCTAATGGCGTTGCGTGCAGTAGCAACATTAATCCCAATCACTTCTCCGTTGTCATTATAAGTTGGGCCACCACTCATGCCTGGGTTGAGGTTTCCAGAAAACAAAATCCGGCTATCGTCAGTTTGGTTGAGAATGCCGCCATTTGTGCCAACGGCTATGGTCAAACCTAGATCGTGTGGATTGCCCATCGCAAATATTGTCGAACCTTTGGGCGGTAGCGCGCTGGTTTTGTTGGCTTGACCCAGGGGTAAATCCGAACCAAGTAAAGCCAAATCATGCGCGATGTCGAGGCCGAGCAGTTTAAGCGTTCCCGAGCGGCCATTTTTGCTCAGGTAGGATATATAGAATCGTTCGGGCTCGGTAATAATTTGACTAATGACATGAAAATTAGTCGCAACCTGACGTCCATTGCCGACAATAAAGCCAGACCCAATGCTCGACTTTTTACCCGTCTCTCGATTCAATACCCGAATCTGAAACACGTTGTCTTCATGCATTTGATAAATAGCTTTTGATTCCAGCGCCTGAGCAGTTTGTAGCCACTGCCCGGCGATAATCAAAGCAACTAACGTGATGATTTGGTTCATAACTAAAGCCTATCAGTGACAGCTCATTAACTAACGCGCATGCCAGGTTTTGCACCATTGTCAGGGTGTAGCACGAACAGACCATCGTCGTCCGATCCGGCGCAAAGCACCATGCCTTCAGATACGCCAAAACGCATTTTTCTGGGCGCTAGGTTAGCGACCATGATGACTTGCTTTCCGATCAGCTGTTCAGGCTTGTAGGCGCTGCTGATGCCGGCAAAAACGTTGCGTGTTTCGGAACCAATATCGAGCGTTAGCTGAAGCAGCTTGTTCGATTTTTCAACAAACTTAGCCTCGATAATATGCGCCACACGCAAATCGAGTTTGGCGAAATCGTCGTAGTTAATTTCGTCAGCGATGGGCTCAATAGAGGGCAGTTTGGGATTAACCGGAGTTTGAGCCGTTAACTTCTTTTCTTCAACTGCGGCCTCCTTACTTGCTTCAACCATACGCTCGATCAACATCTTGTCGATACGAGTCATGAGTGGTTTGAATTGATTGATTGGATGATCGAGCAAGTCGTTACTCAAATCAGCCCAGATTAACGGTTCGACATTTAAAAATGCCTCGGCTTGCTCGGCAACCTTCGGCAATACCGGCTTAAGCATAATAATGAGTTGGCGAAAGCAATTGATGCCAATCGTACAGGTCTGGTGAACGTCTGCATGGCGTTCGACATCTTTTATCATGACCCAAGGCTGTTTTTCGTCAATATATTGATTGGCCTTATCAGCTAATGCCATAATTTCACGCATAGCGCGAGAGTATTCGCGTTTCTCAAAAGCAGTCGCTATCGAATCAGCTGCGGCCACGGCTTGCTCACTCAGACTATTGTCAGTGACGCCTACCGCGAGCCTTGCATCGAAACTTTTGTTAATAAACCCAGCGCAGCGACTCGCAATGTTAACCACTTTGCCGACCAGATCAGAATTCACTCGCGCGCTGAAATCTTCCAGGTTGAGGTCGATGTCATCAACGCCTGAGCTCAGTTTTGCAGCAAAGTAGTAGCGTAGGTATTCTGGGTTTAAGTGCTCAAGGTAAGTCCGCGCCTTAATGAAGGTACCGCGAGACTTTGACATTTTCTGTCCGTCGACCGTTAAAAAGCCATGGCAGTAAACGGCGGTTGGTTTGCGATAACCGGCGCCTTCCAGCATCGCAGGCCAGAACAGAGTGTGGAATCGAGCGATATCTTTGCCGATGAAATGATGCAGCTCGGTGCTGCTATCTTGTTTCCAATAATCATCGAAGTGGGTGTTATTTTTATCACACCAGTTCTTGAAACTCGCCATGTAACCGATTGGCGCATCGAGCCAAACATAAAAAAACTTACCCGGTGCATCGGGAATTTCGAAACCCCAGTAAGGTGCATTGCGTGAGATATCCCAATCACGTAACCCGTCTTCCAGCCATTCATCCATCTTATTGGCGATTTCTTTCTGTATGTGTCCGGCTCGAGTCCATGTTTTAAGCATGTCTTCGTAATCACCCAGTTTAAAGAAATACTGCTCCGAGTCCTTTTCGATTGGGGTCTCTCCAGTCACAACAGAAATTGCGTTCTTTAAATCAGTGGGTGCATAGGTGGCGCCACAGCTTTCGCAATTGTCTCCGTACTGATCGGCTGCGCCGCAGCTTGGACATTCACCTTTAATGAATCGGTCTGGCAGAAACATTTCAGCCTTGGGGTCATAAGCCTGTGAAATAACCTGAGTACGGATGTGGCCGCCAGCTTTTAGTTTAGAATAGATATCTTCGGCGAAAAATTTGTTCTCGGGTGAATGTGTACTGTGGAAATTATCGAAATTAACACCAAAATCAGTGAAATCAGCTAAATGCTCGACACTCATCTTGTCGATTAATTCTTGTGGCGTGATGCCTTCAGCCTGGGCACGTAACATAATCGGTGTGCCGTGCGCATCGTCAGCGCAGACATAAATACACTCATGTCCGCGCATTTTTTGAAAACGCACCCAGATATCGGTTTGAACATATTCCAGCATGTGACCAATATGGATCGGGCCATTGGCATAAGGTAGGGCGCTGGTAACGACAATCTGGCGTGCTTTGTTGCTCATTGATGAGGGTCTTCAAAAATAAAGTCAGTAGTTTAGGGTTTGAGTGGAAAGCTGTATAGAACAAACATATAAAAACTAGGTGATATTTTGGTTGCCGCTCAGGTAAAATAAGAATTCTTACAATTTTTAAAACAGTCGTTGAGTCACTATGTCGATTAGCAAATCACAAATAGAAGCCGCGTTGAGCGAAATCATTGATGAAAACATGGAAGCCAATTTGGTTGATGCCGGATTAGTCAAGGAACTCATTGTCGATGGTAACAACGTCAGTTTAACAATTGTTCTAGGCTACCCCGCGTCTGGATATTTCGGCACCCTGAAAAAGGCAGTGCAGGACAAGCTAGCCGTGATCGAAGGCATTGGCAATATCGACATTAACGTTTCGAGCGTGATTAAGTCGCACGCGGTTCAGCAAAACTTAAAACCACTACCCGGCATTAAAAACATCATTGCTGTTGCTTCGGGTAAGGGAGGTGTCGGCAAGTCGACCACCGCAGTCAACTTGGCGTTGGCGCTACAAGCGGAAGGTGCGACGGTTGGCATACTCGATGCTGATATCTACGGCCCCAGTATTCCTCGAATGCTAGGTTGTAGTGGACAGCCTGAATCGAGTGACGGCAAAAGCCTAGAGCCCATGATCGGCCACGGTATTCAATCAATGTCGATTGGTTATCTAGTCGAAGAAGACACCCCCATGATTTGGCGTGGACCCATGGTGACTCAAGCGTTAGAGCAATTGCTTAACGACACACACTGGTCCGACGTCGATTACCTCATCATTGATCTACCACCCGGCACCGGCGATACCCAACTAACACTCGCCCAAAAAATCCCAGTCAGTGGTGCTGTTATTGTTACCACACCGCAAGACATCGCCCTGCTAGATGCGCGCAAAGGCTTAAAAATGTTTGAAAAGGTCGAAGTCCCCGTATTGGGTGTTGTTGAAAACATGAGCATTCACATCTGTACTCAGTGTGGTCACAGCGAGCACATCTTCGGCGAAGGTGGTGGCGGACGTATGGCCGCTGAACATGGCGTTGACTTCCTTGGATCATTACCACTGGATATCCGTATCCGTGAACAGGCCGACAATGGCAATCCATCGGTAGTCGCCATGGTCGACAGCGAAATTAGCAACATCTACCGTACAATCGCACGTAAAACAGGCGCTAAATTGGCCACTATGGCGAAAGACATATCGGCAGCCTTCCCAAGCATCGTCATTCAAAACAACTGATAATCAATCATTAACAACTAACAACGACCCAAAACCCTTTGGGTCGTTGTTAGTTTTGTTAGCGGTAGCCCTTCACGTAGCCTCCTCAATCACTAAAAAATAGACTTTTCTTCAGGCCCTCACCCTTAATGAGCGCAAGGTTATCTTGTTGCCATCCTATGCTCATGCCAGTTGGGCAATAATATTAAAGAGCCTGATTCTGACAGGTGAAAATAATGGCGCAGTGATTAGTGATTAGTGATTAGTGACGAGCCAGTTGTAGTTAGCAATCTAGCACTAAGCTAGTGACTTGTTTTTGTCATTGATGGCGCTGGGTAATTGGCTGTTGTTACTTCAACTGTTTATCCATGTATAAGTTTTTTGGGTACAGCCTTATTCAAGCTGGCCGATTCCAACACGAATAATATCTCTTGCCAACGCTGTTCTAGACATTCCTCCCACGGCCTGATCAATCACGTCGTTCTTGCTTTGGTGTATTTTCTAACGAGTAACGCCAGGTTTTTTAACATCCGCTACGCTCTTTTTTGCTTAGTTGTTCATCATTCGTCTGTAAGGCGGGGACCCTAGTGTCATCCGCTATTAGATTGCTTTGTTTTGATTTTGGTCAAAGTCCGACGAATAACTAGAAAAGCTCAATTATGTAATAACGCCCTGTTTTTTTGTTGAGACTAGTTTTGAATTTCTTGAATGAAGCCGAGGGTTTTCGGATAAGTTAGGGATCTTAAAAATGTGAGTGTCTTAGTTTTTTTGTCAGGTATTTTTGGATTATCTTTTCCAGTATATTCAGATCGATATCATTAAATTTATTTATATAAAGGCAGGAGACGATGGTCTTGTGTTTACTTTGTCTACTGAAAAGTGCCTGTCCTTTATTCTGTTATTCTTGCTAATTAAATAAATCTGTCCCGGTTATTTAAGTTTCCAGTAATAGCACTGGGTATCTCGACATTGTTCGAAGGTTATCAATGGAGTATTGAGGCGCTGTTCGGATTTTGTTTGGTGTTGTTAGGTAACTATGTGTTGTTGACTAAGGCAACTGTAGTGAAAATTGCAAAGTGCGCATAATAGGGGGAATTGAGGCTTTGGGGGCTTTTCGAAACTGGAGTGTTCATTTCTGTAAAACTCACTTTCAATACTAAAGGTATTCTACCAAAGCTTTACCCCTGACCTTTTATCAGTGATAAGCTTAATGGTTCACAGGTCACTGAAAGGACTCCTTACGCCCTTTGCGCCACGATTCAAAACGTGAGTGTAAATCTCAGTCGTTTTTACATCCTGATGGCCAAGTTGTTCCTGAACTGTTCGAATATCGGCACCGGACTCAAGTAGGTGAGTAGCAAAAGAATGACGTAGCGTGTGACAAGAAACGTGTTTTAAAATACCTGCCTTACTTTAAGCGATTTTTATAAACCGATTGATATTGGATTCATCAATGTGGTGCCTCCGGAGATTTCGAGTGCCAGGTTCAAAGCTCAGCTTTGGAGACAGGAATAAATATTGCCAACCGAGTTCAAGCGCTGAATTAACATATTTCCTACTCAGAGCATCAGGCATCCATACATCAGCATATTGTTCATTCTGCCTATCCTCCAGCAAAAACAGACTTACCTGATTAATTTGGTGTTGTAAGGTTACTTTCAACTCAGGGGCTAGTGTAGTTAAACGATGCTTAAACCCCTTACCGTTCCAAACCTGAATTTGCAGGTGATCAAAGTCGATATCTTTGACCCGTAATCTGATAGCTTCTATACGACGTAAGCCAGAGCCATATAAGAGTGATGCAATCAATAAAGTCGTGCCCTCTAAATTTAACAGAAGTTTCGCAACTTCAGCACGAGTTAAAACGACAGGAATCTTTTGTTGACTACGTGCCCGTTGAAAAGAGCTCATATCGTTTAGCGGTTGCTCAAGGAACTTATTGTACAAAAAAGCCAGGGCGTTCAAAACAATTTTCTGTGTAGCTGCCGCAACCTTGCGCTCAACTGCCAAAAATGTAAGGAATTGCTCCACATGAGAAGAGTCAAGTTTAGACGGATGAAGCTTTTGGTGATAAATAATGAAATACTTAATCCAGTAAATATAGGTCTTAATAGTTCGCTTGCTATACCTTCGAACAATCATGTGTTCTGATATAGACTGAAGAAATGGTGAGGGGTTGGTATACATGATGACGATTCCTTTCGTAAATCAAGAGAAATCAACAATAGCAAAAAACAATACTCAAAGCAGGGTTAATTTCAGGTATATTACCTGTTTATTGGTAACTCAAATCAACATCAAAAAATAAGTCACTAAATTCAACAGGTTATGGAAGATGAATAAGGTTGAAAAAAATTACAAAGTTAACCCGCTAATATGTATTCAAAGGTTTTTTACCTTTGAATTAGGCTGTTATGTGTTAATCAAGAAGAGGAGTTCGACGTATGATTAATGAAAAAGATATCGATCTATACCTTAGAGCTAAGAATCAATCAAAAATCAGAAAAAATATTTTAATTTCGGGTTTTTTGGTGTTAATCATTTGGATAGGACTTCGGTTGTTTGGCGTAAACAATATAACTCTTGATAGTGTCACGGTTGGTCTTTTATTTACATTTCTAGTTAACTCTGACGGAAGTGGAGTTTCACCTATTTCTTTTGTCTCCAAATCTAAATTATTAGAAATAATAGAACGACAAATAAATAGTGACCCAGAAGCTTTAAAATATGTTATTAGCAAAAACACATAACGTATAAGGATATGTCGCGCGCAGCCGCGACCTATCACATTGTTGAACAAGCCCGGTTAATGGGACTTCTATATAGTAAATAAATAGAAAGGGTCAAAGAGAGATGTCAAGGTTTTAACACTTCGACATTTTTAACAGGCGAGTATGAGCCTCACCGTATACAGTGATAAAAATACAATCAACTCTAAATCATAGTTCTCGCGTCCTCCCTATTGGATGAGTGGCAAGCAAGTCGCTCAGTAACTTTATCTCGGTCTGAGTCGCGTGATTCCAACCACCGACATCAGTGACTGACACTGTTTGCAGATAAACCGCGGTCGCTTTGTGGCATCGATGATCGGTATGCCCACCTGCAATAACCACTGCACCCGTTTCAATAGTTGTTTCGCATTGCCATGCAAAAAGCCATAATCACGCGCACGCCGAAAGCCTTTCGGTAACGTATGCTGAAGTACTAGTTCGATAAAGTCTTCACCTAGAAGCACTCTTGTTTTCATCGTATTAGTTTTACTGTCTTTGTATTGGAAGGTCACATGAGTACCATCATCTAAGATGATGTTTTTGTTGCTGATCACGCCTCGATACAGATAGCGCGATAGATACTTTAACGCCGGTAATCCTTTACCGACTGCCTGACATTGCACTACCCATTTGCTTGGCGTATTGGGTAGGGTTAGCCCAGTCTCTCGAATGGCTTTAAGCAATCGCGCCCTGAACACAGCCGCTAACTGAAACCCGTTAAACAGATAATCGCCCTTGAGCTTGCGCCATTCATTACGTCTTTGATTAACGCCGCCACCCGGCACCACGACATGTACATGCGGGTGATAATCAAGACGTCTGGTATGGGTATGTAATACCGCCATCATCGCAAGCTCTGCGGCTAAGCCCTTATCATTCCGACCAAAGTCTTTAATTGTCGATATCGCACACTTGAACATGAGTGCATAGATAACCTTTTGATTGGTTTTCGCCAATGTCCGTAACTCAAAAGGCAGCGTGAAAGTCGCCATAAAATACGACACCGGCAGTAGCTTTACTGACTGTCGTTCAAGCCACTGCGTGGTGCAGTGGTTTTGGCATTGATTGCAACTGCGATGGCCGCAAGACAGATAACGACTCGCTTGCCATGAGCAAGCATCACACGACAATTGCATCTGCCCGTATTGCTCAGTTCGACAACCGAGTATGGCGTTTAAAGCTGACCATTGATCTGCATCAGCAGATCGACCATGAGCCGTTTTATAGCGCGCCAGATATCGCGCAGCGATGGTAGCGAAATCCATATTACACCTCGCCATCAAGCTTGAGCTTGAGGCGATTCACCAATCGGTTAATCACCTCACGGGTATTTTGGTTCGTTACGTCGGTTAGCTGAGTATAGAGTGCTGTCGTTTTGGGGCATTCATGCCCCATCTCATGCTGTATTGCCCGCAGGTTTAATCCAGCTTCCACTAAATGTGCGCCATAACAATGGCGCAGGCTATGCGGTGTCACGTGTTTATAAATACCACAACTTTTGGCAATGGCTTTGAAAGACTTCTGCAAACCACCCCGATCCATCAGTTTAATCGCGTGATAGCGCAACTCAGCCGTTTTGCCATTGGGAAACAAGAGTCGTGGATTACGATGAGTTGCCCAATAAGTGCGTAAGGTTTGTAAAACGACATCTGGCAGCGTGACGAATCGATCCTTTTTCCCCTTACCCAGACGGACATGTACCTTCAAGCGTTCGCAATCGATATCACCTATCGTCAGGTTGAGCGTTTCACCCAGTCTCAAGCCTAACCCATAGGTAGTCAGAATAAAGGTTTGGTAACGCAATTCACGAGTGCCATTAATCAATCGCTCTACCTCTTTTATGGTCAGGATATCGGGCAATACGCGTTGTTTTGGTGGTTTAACAATATCGACCCAAACCCACTGTCGATTCAGAACATGATGATAGAAAAACTGAAGACCATTCCGATCGATCTTGACCGTACTCCAGGAATGGCTTTTCACTAACGCACTAAAGTAATCCTTCAGATGATCTTGAGTGAGCTGATCTGGACACAGATCAAAGAACTCAGTGATCCGTCGGACAGCACGAGAATAAACGTCGATGGTTGACTCAGCCTTGCCTTGACGATGCAATGCGTTAACATGTTGTTGATACAGTGTTTGGTATCTTTTATGTTGAGTAGGGTTCATAGCGTAGTTCCTTTAGTAGTCGCACCCCGGTCAGGGTGCGTAGAGGAATTATCGTTTATGATTCAAAGATTGTTTTTTTGCCGCTTAGCGGCTTCGTTCAACAAAGTACTTAACTCGTTCGCTACGCTCACTGGGATGCTCCGCTCGTACCTCGCTGCGCACCCGTTAGCACGACGTTATGTGCAACTTGAATTCAGAGTATTTAAGGCATACCTATGAGCACTCCAACCGAAACGATAAATGTTTATATTGAAGCAACTCGTAGTGGTGATGTTGATAAGCTGCAAAGCGTGTTCGCTCCAGGCGCACTGATGTCTGGATTCTTTGAAGGTGAGTTTTATTCCGGGTCACCAGATTTACTCTTTGAGGAAGTTCGAGACAATCCGAGCCCAGCAGAAACTGGAAGTGAGTATGTTGGTGATATTACTTATGAGGAAGTTGTCGGAAGAACAGCTCAAATAACGATGAAAGAAAAAGGTTATTTAGGCGTAGATATAATTAATCTATTTCACTTGGCAAAAATAAACGGGACATGGTTAATCCTGAGTAAAACATATACCGATGTTTGAGAGATTTATAATTCCACATAACAAGCAGCTGGTATGGAACTGCTTCGCTCTCCACGCAGCTGGGCGTTATGTGGCAAGTACTCAGAAAACTTCGACAATTTTAAAAATTCACAAAGCAGACGCTTAGAACCTGATTTCCAAGGGTGACAATGTGCAACGATGCGACAGGTAGTAATTCTC
>OOGD01000097.1_pt1 | contig 20648 bp, 18 predicted proteins | sample 1670381 | NCBI WGS metagenome assembly OOGD01 (sample SAMEA98146918, study PRJEB22522) | marine metagenome | biome: marine biome; feature: marine water body; material: sea ice | place: Arctic Ocean | collected 14-Sep-2015 | depth 1.3 m | reverse complement strand
CTCAACGTGCGTCTTGGTCGGCGGCGGCAGAGGGGTATAAGAGACAGGCGTTCGCAAGCGCAACGGCAGCGCTTATTCGCAACTTACGCCCCTGTGCTGGAAGTTGAGACGCAAGCGAACTTCGATCGTATCGGTCGACTGTATTGGTCGTCAGACGCCTCACCTCAAGTCGACATTTCACAACCAGTGGTCTATCACCGGCTGAGCTATACCCGAGTCGGTGGACGAACTCTACTGCAACTAGTCTACCTGGCCTGGTTTCCGGCGCGCCCGATTGATGGTAGTTTCGATATTCTTGGTGGCCACCTCGACGGTATAGTTTGGCGTGTGACCCTGGCAGCCGATGGCGAACCGCTGTTGTTCGACAGTATCCACCCCTGCGGCTGCTATCACATGTTTTTCCCGACACCGCGTCTAGAACCTTTGCCATCTCCGCAACCTTGGACGGAATGGGCTTTCATTCCGACAAGCTTGCCTTCTGTTACTGAATCGCAGCGACTGGTCATCGAAGTGGAATCACGCTCGCACTACCTGCGTAACGTATCTGCGACTGCAACGCCAGGAAACGGAACGACCTACCAGTTTGCTGACTATAACGATCTGCGTTCCCTGCCGTTGCCGCAGGGTGGGTCACGCAGTGTGTTTGGCCCTGACGGGCTGATCGCCGGCAGCGAGCGCGGTGAGCGCTATTTATTCTGGCCGATGGGAATCAAAAGTCCCGGTGCCATGCGTCAAGCGGGTTCTCAGCCCACTGCGTTTGTTGGCCGTCGCCATTTTGACGATGCTGATCTTGTCGATAAACGCTTTCACCTCCGCGATGAATAAATAAGTTCAGATCAAAGATCCATTAACGCTGCTATTCTCAAAAAAATCTCTCTGACGCGAATCAGTTTACTGGTTGCTATCTAACGGTCAGAGGCTAAGAAAAGGGATTAATATATATCTAAGCCTCGATCTTGAACAAGCTATAACGTGTGTGCTCAAGAGTTAAGTGTTGCGGACAACAAGGTCAATATTTTAAATATCAAAGTTCTTTCAACTCGGAAAGTGAACAATGAGCACCTCGACTGGCGTAATAATTCAGCAAAAAAACTAAATCTAGCCTTTCCAAATATCGCTACCAATATAACTCAATAAGGTTAGTGCATTGAATGGCATTTCCTTAAGCCTAAATCTATTGTCATCCTATCCTTAAGCCGGTATCCAGTGGAGGCAGAGAGTCACCTTCTGACTGAATTGGTCATACATAAGCTAAATGACTGGGTGAGTCGGCCTCAGTGCATAAACCAGCATTACGGTAGCAAATAGACATAGTGAGGCCAGCAGTATAAAAATCGATTCAAAAGCAACATCGCGGCTCAGTAGAAAACCAACCAGAGCCGGTCCCATGGCGGATGAAAAAACCATCACTGAATTAGTTAATGATTTGATTGCACCCAAATTTTTAGTGCCATAAAGTTCGGCCCACAAGGCACTAAAGCCAGTAAAATAAAGACCCGCTGAAATACCCATAAAGAGCATAAACGGCACGACAAAAAAGCCATGATCCGATGGCACTAGTGCCAGTAATGCTACCGCTAACGGAATCAAAAATAATGGCAGTATTCTGCGGGCGGTAAATCGATCGATTAAGGTGCCAGAGTAGATTGTAGTCACCACCGAAACGAGTGAATACAACCAGTAATTTCCGGTCACCCAAAGACTCGACCAACCTTTTGATTGAGCAATTTCATTTGGGAAGAAAAACATCGCGGTCATAATTAATGAAGGTGCAATCATCGCAGGTAACATCAAATAAAAGCGAGACTCAGACAATGCCTGCTTTCTTGTATAACCAGTCTGGGCTTCGCCATTAGCCGTCTGATTTTTAATCGCCTGTTCCAGTTGAGCATGACGCAAGCCATGTCCTTTGAGTAGCCAGAGCACTAAGATAATGGCGCTAAAGACCAAGAGACCCACTATAAAATAAGTGTCGCGCCAGCCCCATTCTGCAATCGCAAATACAGCTAGCAACGGTAACAAAGCCTCGCCAAAAGCGAAACCAATGGCTGCTAGTGCAATCGCTTTTCCTCGGTCGGCAGCATGATACCTGGCCATTGAAGTGATACCACCATGGCTAGTTAAACCTTGGCCAAACTGGCGTAGCATAAAAATACCAACCACTAAAATTACGGGTGAGTAGGCCGTACTAATGAGTAAACAAGCCGTGCCCAAGCCAATCAGGCTTATTGAGGCAAACCATCTTAGATCAACTCTGTCGATTAGCGCGCCACTCCAAGTGATAATGGCCGCGCTGAGCAATGTGCCGAACATATAAGTTCGCCCCCAGCTGCCAGCATCTAAATCGAACTGGGCCTGTATTTCAGGGCCAAATACACCGATGACGTAGGTTTGTCCAGGACTTGATAAAAACGCCATGACAAAACCAAAGCCAAGAAAGCGTTTATGCGAACATAAAAAGTGCCAGTAATCGATTAGCATCAATCTTTAAATTTTAGGAGAAGGTTATTGTTCGTGATCAAAAGGAAATTGATTATCCGCTAGTGATACTGCTAACTCAAAGGTATTGTTGGTCCTGAAGTATTAGCCTCAGATAGTCATTAACCATTTTTAGAACGTTGGTTGATGAAGAATTGCGAGATCCCAAGGCGTTAATAAAACGCTGTCAGCAACTTATGATTGCAACTTGAGCTAGCAGTCGCGATATTTGACTGTAATGGCGACATAAGAATTTACACAATATAAAGATGACTGGCATGGACTAATTCATTAGGCCATTAGTAACTTGGACACTCAGCGCCTAATTATTCAAAACTTGGCGCTCTAATGTCTCAATTTTAGTGGTGATGCCCACCTGGTCCATGCACATGCCTGTGCGCTAATTCTTCATCGGTTGCATCGCGTACATCAACGATCTCAATTTCAAACGTTAAGGTCTTGCCGGCATAGGGGTGGTTAACATCTACATCAGCCATGAACTTGCCCATTTTTACAATAGTCACCTGCTTTGACCCATGATCTGCATCGATAGTTGCTATCATGCCTACCTTCCACTTCTTTGCGCCACGAAAGTGTTTTACTGACATGCGTTCTATCTCGCCGGCTTTGTGCAGTCCAAAACCCTGTTCGGGCGTCAGAGTTGCCGAAAATTTATCACCTTTACTTTTTCCTTCCATGACTGCTTCGAGACCAGCAATAATGTTACCCGCACCATGCAGGTAGACAGGTGGTTCAGCGCCTTCCGTTGATTCAAGTAGCGTTTCAATTTCATCGGTTAATGCATAGTGATATTGCACGACGGTTTTATTATTTATCTTCATATTGCATTCGGGGTGTATGTTGAGACAGATAAAATAATTATAACTTACTTTTGACGATCAGAAGCATTCGCTATCCGTACCAATACCGTTAAATTGATAACTTGGATTCAACTCTGAAATGCATAACTTAAATTGCTAGGAAAAGCGGATAGCTGGTTGTAAGCTCGTAGAAGTGTCATCACTAATCTTCCCTATGTGACGGACTTTGGGTCTGCTATTGGAATATAATCCATTCAGCCCGTTCCCCTGTTAACCTTTTTAATGTTTGCCACCAAGATGAGCTGGAGGTAGCAATAGTGAGGATTGTCAGTGACCTTTTGGATAAATTTTAATTTAAAGTGACTACTTATGCCGGTTTTATCGACTTATTTGAAAGGTATTTTGATCACTGCTTTAGGCGTTTTGGTGATATCACCAGATGGATTATTGACTCAATTAATCACCACTGACCATTGGACGCTAATCTTTTGGCGTGCGCTATTTATGGCGTTTGGAATGTGGATGTTGTCCGCTTTTATCTACCCTAAAAATACTTGGGCTAAATACAAAGCGCTGGGATCAAGTGGGATCGCAATGGTCGCTCTGTATTCTTTGGGTAGCATTTCATTTATTGTGGCGATTACACATACCAGTGTTGCCAATACACTTATTATTTTGAGTACAACGCCCTTATGGGCTGCGCTCATTGGTCGCATATTTTTAGGGGAGCGTATAGCTGCGCGTAGTTGGTCAGCTATCGCACTTGTTTGCATTGGCGTCATTGTAATAAGTACTGATAAGTCGAGTGCCAATACTAGTTTGTTTGGAGATATAGCGGCGCTTATTGGCGCATTTTTTCTTGCCGCTGGTTTTACTATTGTGCGCCGTTTTCCAAGTATTCCGATATTCCCCGCATTGTCGACCAGTGGTCTTTTAATGGCATTGTTAATGTTACCTTTTGCGCAACCTTTTTCAATTTCACAGCAAGATTTCGGATACCTGATAATTATGGGGCTCTATATGGTACCGGTGGGTACAGCATTGATGTTTCTAGGACCTCGATATATTCCCGCTGCTGAAGTTGGTCTGATGCTATTGCTCGAATCCATATTGGGACCCATTTGGGTTTGGTTAGTACTGTCTGAACATCCGGGTACTCAGAGTTTTATTGGCGGTGGAATTATCCTGTCGACTCTCGTTATTAATGCTGTCTGGGTCATGCGCAGTACAAAACCTGCAGTGATAAAAGAGCCAGTGTAATAATTTTAATAGCTTTACCTTCTTTAACTAGTTTACTGGCAATAGCCATTCCAACATCAACTTTTTTAATTTATGGTATTCCATATCGTTAGGATTGGCCTGGTGCCACTGTGGATTTTGACGCAAGGATTTTAACAAACCGCGCCATTTGGGAGGCAGAGCAACCTTGCCATTATCAACCAATTTCAGCTTGTTTTGTGCAGCATGTCCACGGTGAGATAAAGTCGATAACAATCGACACTGCCTGAGATAAAGTAGGCTGACCGTATCGTCATCGACGCAGAGCCATTGGTGGCGACGCCAGGCGGCCTTAAATTCTTGATGATATCGTTGAGCTGTTGCCCATCCTCCCCCGATTGCTGCGCCTAACAGGCTCGCTGCTCCCAAGCTCATTCCACCCGCCATCAAATCAACCCCTACTCCAACAGCCGCACCGGATAGAGCTGATGCGCCAATACCGAGGCCAAATTCCTTTAGCATGTGGGGTGAAAATATATCCAGCTCCCAGCGTCCTTCAGAAACGGGCAATTGCTGTAGATCGATATCAAGCTGGGTAAATGAAAATATGGCCAATAGATCAGTCAACGCTTGCTGTTCGGCATTACGTACGAATGCCTGCATCATTTTGACTTTAGTATCGGAGAAGCCATTGCCGTCTATCGCTTTACTTCGATTGGGTTGACTACCGGTGACTTCAAGTCGATAACAGGCCACATCACAGATTAGATTAAAGATGCAGCGTGCAGCCGCCTGATTGAGGTTTTGCCAAACCTGGTGGCGGTAATCGATCAAATGTTGTAACGGGTCGTAATGACGCTCCATTAAACTTTGCATTTTTTGGTACAGGCGCTTCTCAGCCTCAAAATCAAAAGCAACAGTGTCAAACTACAGTGCCGCATGCAGGTTAAACAACGCCATTTGGTCTCGCCATCGGTTCAGCGCCTGATTTTCATCTGCAATAAAATTGAATACTGGCAAAATTGGTTTGCCTGCTTTACTGAGGATTTCAACTTCGTCTCGATACTTACCCAGTAGAGGTTCTCGTACATCAATAATGTATAGCAGCACGTCACTTCTGAGCGATTGTCGCAGTACTTTAATTTCCTGTTTAAAATCGGCATAACGATCTTGCTGATCAATGAATACCTTCAGCAATTCGGCTGGTGAATTTGGTTTAATTGATGTTGATAAGTCATCAAGTGCTATCAGTAGTGCACTTGAATCTTCGAAACCTGGGGTATCAAACAGGTTTAATACCACCTCATCATCGGCATAAATAGCGCTTTGCTCTACAGATCGTGTTGTGCCGGCAGCGTCATCGACATTGCCGAAATGGTCATCCCGTAACAGGGTGCGTATTAATGATGTTTTGCCCGCATTGGTATGTCCAACAACGCCAACATTGATGGCTGTTCCGGCGTTGCCAGAGTAATTAGAATAACGATCATTCTGTTCGTTAGAACTCATGACTTATCGACAGTTAGGCAAATAACATGATCCGCAGGAATGTTGCAGGCTTGAGCCAACTGGTACCAAGCGGTTAGCCGTTTTGACGAAATCCTTTTTTCATCAGACGTCTGTAACAATACCAGCCAGCGCTGTGAGCAGTGTGACGTCAGACTTGTTATCAAGCGCTGAATTCCGCGATCAGGTAAACGCGTGACGGCTACAGCAACTGCAAGTACCTGACATTGATTCGTTTGCAAGCGTTGCAAGGTTGACTCTAGTGACTCACGATCAATCACTTGGCCAAGATTATTTAACCCATTGATTAATGATATTGGCCAGCTGAAATTATCGCCAAGTTCTACAGCGACCCACTTTGTATGCTCTGGAAGTGCATGTGATACGGGTATCTGCTCTTCAATCGCAGTCATTATAGGAGGCGACTTATCGGCATCAACGACCTGCCCATGACTTGCCCGCGGCACTAAGCGTCGACGCAGATCAATATAATAGGGCAAGTATAAATCGAACGAAAAAAGACGACGTGCCCTGATACTCATCATAGAGCTCCAGAGCAACAGCAGCAGACGCGGCAGAATGCCGAAACACACTAGTGATCCTAGTAAAAACTGAGCCCAGTGGGAGCGATGTTCCGCCGTTAAAACCTGTTCCAAGCCTAAACCAGAGGTTTGCACCTGTTCAGCGGAGGGCGTCATAAAGCCGATAAATGTGAGCGGTCGACTTAGACTCGCAGTTAATTTAATAAAAACCGAATCTGATAATAATGTGGTGCCCCAGATGAAGTCATATTGTCGCACCATTAATAGCAAAAGCAGGCATGTTAGACCTGCTAGCAGATAAACTAGCCACAGCTGGTGCGTTATCTTGCTGAGCTGCCATTTACCAACCGCTGCGGAATAAAAACAACTGAGCCATGCTCGGTCTGCCAAACCAATTATATTAATATTGTCTTGCTTACCACTATTGATTTTGTTGTCGGAGGCGCCCGGTAACCAGCTAGCCAAAAGCGCGAATAGACCAAACGTTAATTTATCCATATTCAAGCTGATACCAATCAACCAGAGCAACATCGAGATAAAATTAAAACCAAGCAGCACCAGTAACAACCAGTAGATATTAATGGTGTCACTATCAGCACCACTATCGGTAACGGCATACATCGTGCCGATTGCACCTAACACGGCAACCAATAGTAGAGTCACCGCTTTAACAGTGCGAGACAGTCTGACGGCATGTAACAATGCAGCCGATAAATCATGCTGTCGGACTAGGCGCTGTGCTCGTTGCCAAAGACGTTCATGAAAATCTTGATGTAACGATAAATCGAAGGGCTCATCATTATCATCACAGTCCAGTGAATGCTGTGTTTCTATGTGTCGTATCTGTTCGATCAGCAACGATTTGTCGAATTTAGAAATAGTCACCGCGTTAAATAGATCCAGAGATTGTGGGATTCTTTATTTTAACTAGCCTTACGGAGCTTGTAACTCTATCAATTTTTTAATCGCTTATTTAATGACTATGAAGTATCAGCTGGTAATGATACTGGCACGTTAGAGCCCTACTCAGTCGAGATGTTGGGTGTCACCATTAAATTTTACCTTATAGATTCCAGACCACATTCAAACTGTCTAATACCGCTTCTTCTGCTGTCCGTGCAGCAAATGCGTCACCAATTAGATGCCCTAATTAGATTCGTTGCCAATCCACCAACCTCTGCTCGCCCTGCCCTTGTTTGTGCGAGCAATACCTGGCCACCTAATTGTTAGGAAACTTCATAGAGTGTGACTTGATGTCCTGCTCGTTTTACCACACTCGTCGCTTTTAAGCCTGCTGGACCAGTACAACCACGATGACTTTCTTTGTTATGTTCGACCTCGCTACTGCACCAAATTCGTTAACCAGTTCTAGTCACGATTGCAACCAATACAATCTCGAATGTCGTCAAAAAGTCTCGCCTCTGCTTTTGCCGACATCTGCGAATCACAGATTAAAGCTCGAGTCATACCGACCATGTCAGCTTCAGATTTCGAATGGTTTTACCCGCGATTGTTAGTGGCGAAAATAAATGTGAAACCGTTGCTTGATTCATGGAGTCCATCCTCAGCCCGTTGTTTCGAGAGTTACAACCGCTTCTAAAACCATAGAAACTACTATAGTTGAAATACAGGCTAGCTTGCCTTCCAGCTTATAACTTATTATTTGCTAATATAAATTAGTTAAGCAAAATAATACTGTCTGATTGATTTAATTTCGAAGTACTGTTCATATCTTAGCCGTATCCCGCTTTGCTTGTAATTGATGAAATTTTAAGGCTTATTACGAACTCCACTTTTTGTGCTTTAAATTGAATTTAAGTCTGACGGTTGACTCAAAGTATTCCTTCTAACAAACCAATAGGTAACTCAAATGAATAACGACGAACAATATACACCGCCTAAGGTATGGCAATGGGAAAAAGCAAGCGGTGGTCAATTTGCCAATATCAATCGCCCGATTGCTGGCCCCACCCACGACCATGAGCTGTCCGTCGGTGATCACCCGATACAACTGTATTCACTAGCGACACCCAATGGTGTCAAAGTGACGATCATGCTCGAGGAGCTGTTGGCGCTTGGACATGAGGGGGCGGAATATGACGCCTGGTTGATCAATATTGGTGAAGGTGACCAATTCGGATCAGGATTTGTTCAATTAAGTCCCAATTCGAAAATACCCGTTCTGCTTGATCGTTCGGTCAATCCCGAGCGGCCCGTGTTCGAATCTTGCTCGATTCTGCATTACCTCGCTCGCAAATTCGGTGTGCTACTGCCTGACGATGACGCCGGTTACGCAGAGTGTCTGTCCTGGCTATTTTGGCAGGAGAGTAGTGCATCGTTTCTAGGGGGGGGATTCGGTCACTTTTACAGCTATGCGCCTTACCCAATGGAATACCCGATCAATCGTTATGCGATGGAAACCAAGCGTCAACTCGATGTGTTAGACCGTCAACTGGCGGAACGAGACTATATTTGTGGAGATGAATATACCATTGCCGACATCGCCATTTGGTCCTGGTATGGACAACTCGTACTGGGCGATGTGTATAAAGCAACTGAGTTTCTTAGCACAGATTCATATGTCCACGTCAATCGTTGGGCTCAAAAAATTAAACAACGCACGGCTGTTAAGCGGGGTCTATGCGTCAATCGTGGCTGGGGTGACGAGGAGAAGCAGTTAAAGGAACGGCACTCGGCGAGTGATATCGATACTTTGATGTAATAATATAAATAAAAGCCGCTATTTAGCTCTAAATAAGAGTCATCCTCTTTTACCCACCTGGGTATTGAGTTCTCAACGTTGATAGAAATAGCATGGATTTTAGATAGTGAATGGCTCTTGTGGAATAGAGCCTAACGCTTATTAATGCCGTGACCTATACCAACACAACACGCTAATTTAACCCATCAACGGGAAGGATTTTAACAAACTAATAGCTTCCGGCGGTTAATAGAATGTGAGTGAAATACTCCACAAAAATTTGCATAGGCTGGCAGTTAAAATTAGGCGGGATGAGTTTGCTGAATGCATTGGTGGGGAAATTTCGATCTACCTAGAACGGCCCTCGCCTTAAATCATTTCTCGATAACTTCCCCTCGAATTAAGGAGATAAATGGTTACTACATATTCTAGTGTTAAGGGCCTTATCATCCGGAGATATAACCTTACGGGTGCAATACGGAAAGACGCTGAGATTTTTGTGTCTACCTGTTTATCAGTTATGGTTTGATAAAAAAGGACCACAAAGCAAAGTTAGCTTTTATTATTTTATTGCTGTTTGGGTTATCGCTTTTGGGGCGTTAACGTAGCCACAACTCTGCCTGCGATCGTCACCAGTAAAGCTAGTATTAACCAAAGCAATGAAATACTGCCTCCACCACCATGTGTCACCGTTATTTCAGTGTACTCTTCTATGAATTCCTCAGTGAATACTGCCCTCTCTTCCCAGCTTAAATCCTCCAACATGACATCTCGCCCAAGGTAATGATGGTTTAGTCTTTGGCTTGCCACCATATCCATATGGTTGAGGCTGTAAACTTCGATCAATATATCGTAATAGCCGGGTGGATATCCTTCAAGTAGTTCAGTTACGACCTCGTATTCGTCATCAGAATCATCACTATAAATATTGAATAGATCGGTTGTGCTGTAGTGACTCCAAGGACCACCATCACGACTGAGGAAAAGTTTGATATAGACGGCGGCACCTTCATGGCTAACATCAATATCAAAGTTCACATTCAAAGCATGGTAATAGCCATCGAAGTCCAGATCAGACAGCAGCTGTACGTCGGCACTGAAAACTTCAAAATACTGGTCATGGCGGTTGGCGATGCCTGTTTGACTATCACCGGTATTGTGTTCCGGCCGAGCATCAACTTTAATCAGATCGAGGGTAGGCTTTACATACAAGCTTTGCGACTTAAGCTTTTGAGAAAGCTCGATACTATCGTCATTGACCAGCTTTCCAGCAGAACGTGACACCAGCATTTCATCCTGCGCAAACAACAACGAAGAGCAGGCGAAGATAAGTCCTGTTGCGAGGATTCGATTGGTTATTTTCATGACTATCTCCTTGACCAGATCGTTATCAATATCGATTACTTAGTGCTGATAGTGCTTGTTAGATTTGTGACTATAACCACTAGAACTGTGACTATGCTGACGTCGACTTTGCTGTTGGTATCGGTGGCGCTGAACATTATTCCTATAGCCATAACTGCGATAAGACCTCCTCTTGAGCGTAGAATGATGATGACCATGACTCAATAGGTAAGTCAGTGCAGCGACGGTCGCCAGCGGGGCGATCACATCACGGTAGTGACTTGCTTGCACCGGGCTTATTGCCAAGCCCAGTATCAACAAGGCTGACGCGAGTGAAATGCTTAATTTTGAAACGGGTCTTTTTAAAAATACACTTTTAGTCAACTGAATCTTTTTCATCGGTATCTTCTGTCATTGCTGAACGTTGGAGATACCTTAACTCATGCTATCTGAACGCTAACTGAACCATAAAAATGCAGATTGCCTTATACTATCCAGCGCGCCTTCAAATCAGGAAATAGTGCACAATGAACACAATCAAACTTGCATCAGAGCAAATTGAACCATCCAAAATTGTCTGCATAGGTCGTAACTATCTTGAGCATATTCAGGAGCTTGGTAATGAAGTAGCGGATAGCATGGTGATATTCATCAAACCGAATTCATCTATATCAAATACGTTACGAAGTACGATCGACGAACCCATTCATTTCGAGGGTGAAATTTGTTTCATGGTGAAACGGGGGATTTTACATGCCGTAGGATTTGGCCTCGACCTCACAAAACGTGACCTACAATCTCGCTTGAAAGGAAAAGGATTACCCTGGGAGCGAGCAAAAGCATTTGACGGTGCTGCCTGTTTCAGCGAATTTATTCCACTTGGCAACACGCCTGTCGAATCACTCAGTCTTCAACTCGATATAAATGAGAAAGTAGCCCAAAGTGGTGACTATCCATTAATGATTTATAAACCACAGGATATCTTGCAGGAAGTCTCCAGTTTTATGACACTAAACGACGGTGACATTATTATGACTGGAACGCCGAAGGGTGTGGGTGTGATAAAGCCTCAAGATCACTTCAAGGGTAAAATACGGTCAGCCGACAAAACGCTCGTTAATCAGGCATGGGTGGCTGAATAAAACCACATTCACGTCAGCTGAATTGATAAGGCAAAGGCGTATATGAACTAACTATATTTTCAAAACTTTTAAATTGTCTAAAAGGGCTTTAACAGCAGAATTTATTTCGCTGCTTCTTATTTTTGCCTTGACATGATGAGCGTTATTAATTGAATGGTATGGAATAAATAATGTTATTCCCAAAAAAAAGCCGGAATAAATCCGGCCTTTTAGCGCGTAATTATTTACGATTATAGCGCCTTGATTTGAGCATTAAAGCGACTCTTATGACGAGCGGCCTTATTCTTACTAATAATGCCATTGCCAGCAGAACTATCCAGTACAGGAACAACATTCTTAAAAGCAGCTTCTGCAGCGGTTTTATCAGAAGCAGCTATGGCTGCGACAGTCGCCTTGACATAGGTACGCATCATAGAACGTTGACTTGCATTGCGCTGGCGACGTTGTTCTGCCTGACCTGCGCGTTTTTTAGCTGAAGGTGTATTCGCCAAGGGAAACTCCGGTGTATGCCCATATACATGGGATTATAAAAGTAGACTATAAAAAAAATAGGCACATATTATCGTTATTGGATAACGATGTGTCAACCAATAATACTAGTCTAACTCTGATTAATGCCAAATCACTTTCAAACAGGTTGTTGACGTGTTCCATAACAAAAAGATTGACGGTCAATCAGGAGAACCAACCGAGACTTATTCTGAAGAAGACGCGTCAATCACAAACAATTTACGCATAGGCTCGTGAATAACCCATTCCCCAGTCCAACCCTGCGGCAACACCAACAGATCACCGGGACCTATTTCACGCGTATGGCTACCATCAGCATCGCTCACGGTGGCACGGCCAGATATTATATGGCAGTACTCGCCAGCCGCAGTTCGATCTGCGGTAAAGTGACCAACTGTACCTTCCCACACACCTATTTTGGTTGTCTCATCTGCAGAAGTCCAAAGCATCTTGCTCGCCTCAGTTTGCCCAAGTGTCAATGTCGTCGGTTTGTCAGAAAATGAGCTCAAAAGCGTTGTTGAAAGGCTTTCAAATAGTTCTAAATTGATCATTTAGTTTCCTGTACAGGCTTATCAAAGCAATAAAAATTAAACATACAAGTAAGATGCTAACACCCAATTGAGTTTGTGGCAGTCAAGGATTCTCAAATTAAAAATTAAAAACTTTTGACTGACTGCGTTTATTAAATGATATTAATTAGAAAGATTACTTTCGTACTTTATAATTGAACTCTTTAACGTTGTATATTCACTACAAGGAAAAAAACAAGCGTCATCTAATATGACCAATCGCTGTTTTGCCTTATCGATTTCTCCAGTCTCTAAGTATAGTTCACCAAGATATTCATTGGCACCCTTGTGTTCTGGATCAATTGACAATGCGTGCTGGTAATACTTCAAAGCGACCTCATAGTTTTCTAATTTTCTATTACTGTAGCCTAACAAATTCGCCACATCAGCATCATCTTGATCTGCTTGATTCAGCTCTAAAATAGCTTGCTCAAATTGTTTATTCTCAATCAACTGATAAATATTATTAAGAGGTGACTCTTCATATTTTGTATCGCCAGAATCAGACAATGCATTGCCCGAAAAGCTTAGTAATACCAATAATAAGCTGTTTGCCATAATACTTAATATTTTCATAAAATTATTTCTCATCTTTTATATTCAAACGTTTTAGAACAGGGCATGAGGGGCTTACTCTCTCAACATCCGTTTTGCCCCTTAGCTCTATATTTAATAATATCCAAAAATTATAACAAACTGGTTACACTTCTGGATGCGGTAACTACTCCCTTCTCAGCGCAGGCTTCATGATTTACTTCAATTCTATCTAGATCATACAAGTAGTTCACCATAATGCCCGCTGACTGCTGCATGCCTAAAGCAGAGGTATCGGCAGCCCAGTTAATACGGTCTAACGATGAACCATTGCCAATATGAAAACGGGCGACTGGATCGAGCGGTAAGTTTTTATGCTGCACTTTCACCAAGTAATGTGCCGCCAGCGGCATTAACAGCTTCTTTGCTGCAGCCTTCTTTAATTCATCTTGAATCCAGTCAGGCTGATCAATAATTTCAAGTGCAGCGGTGCAGCGATCAGCGATTGCTTCGTCGCTATTCGACTTCAACCATTTGACAAACCCCGGTACGGGTGACAGCGTCACAAAACGATTTAACGACGGTAACTCCAGCGACAGTTCACGAACAACCTGTTTAATCAGGAAGCTACCAAAAGAAACGCCTCTCAATCCATCCTGACAATTCGATATTGAATAAAATACGGCGGTAGTCGGTTTCTCTCCAATATTAGGCTGGCGATTTTCATCGAGCACCTCTGCAATAGAGGCCGCAGTGTCTAGTGTCAGCGCCACTTCAACAAAGATGAGCGGATCTTCACCTAGTGCAGGGTGAAAAAATGCAAAACAGCGACGATCAGACGGGTTCACGCGCCTGCGTAAATCGTCCCAACCATTAATTTCGTGAACTGCTTCGTACTGAATTATTTTTTCCAGTAACAAAGCCGGTGTGCTCCAGTCTATTCGACGCAGAACTAAAAAACCTCGATTAAACCAGGAGCTAAACAGGTGCCTTAAATCGTTATCAACCGCTTTTAGTTCGGGTACTTCTTTCAGGTATTGGAACAACCCCTGTCGCAACGCAACCAGCGTTTTCGTACCATTGGGCGCAAGATTCAAGCGTCTAAACAATTCCTGCCGTTGCGGTTCGACCGCGATAATTAATTGTTTCAATGTTTCAGCATTTTGATCCTCTGTGTAGGCCGTTGTTTTTTCGACCACGTCAGCAGGATCAGGCTGATAACGCTTCGCCAACTCCCGATAAAACGTTAAACGAGATTCGTCATTTAGTGTATTGAAACCTTCTAATAGCCTTTGCGCCCAAGCAACACCCGATGCCTCACCTTTGCGTGATAGTAAGGTATCGCACCATTCGAGCAGTGTTTTGACATCTGGCTTTGCAGTTCCCCCAGGAGCAAATGCCCTCAAGCTACGTTCCGACAAGTTGGTAAACAGTTCCTGCAACATGCTAAATCGGCTCATTCTTCGGTTTCCTATAAAGCGTTAAGTCTGTTGATCGGCGGCACATAAAAGCATGGATTAGAAATTTGAGCAATTGGTATTTCTATATGAAAAATCTGCTCTAATTAGGCGCATAAACGGAAACAGGTTTAAGCAGATAGACCCTGCAAATACCTAAAATTAGTGCACCCCAACATTCAGATTAATATGACCATCCCAAATCCAAGATGTTCATCCTCACGCGAAAAAACTCCATCGGTGGCTAAAAATCTTTTCAATATATTGTGAATAAAAAGCTTTGTCACGATGACCAAATCGAAGTAAATCCTGTTTAATAATATTATCTATCGCTCAGGTGCAATGTCAATTCTCGTTAATTTTATTCACTTAAAATTAGCTTTTGAATAAACCATGATCGTTAACCCTGTCTTTTAAATTGTGGGGTGCTTTTATGTTTTGTAGGTTGGGTCTTGATCATCCAGCATTCGAATTAACGCGCTCCATGACCGTGTAATTGCATCGCCCGGTTGCTCACTATTTGGTAAGCAATAGGTAGCCAACACATCTATCGATTCTTTCTCTGGATAAACCAATTCGGCATTAGTAGCCATTACATCAACTTGCACTTTACAAGCAATTTCGAGTACATATAGAAAATAAAAAGCCTCGGCCACTGTTCTGCCGGTCGATAACAGCCCGTGGTTATGCATAATCATTAACCACTTATCCGCTAAGTCCTTGCCCAGTTTTTCGCACTCCTCTGGATTATCATCGGCAACTCCATATTTGTGGTAACAAATTAAATCACGGACCTCACCAGCATGCTGGGTTAGGGGTAAAAAGCCTTCCTTCATACAAGACACTGCCATACCAGCCCGGGTGTGACTATGCAGAACAACATTGATATCTGGACGCACCTTGAGTACCGCAGAGTGAATCGCATGGCCTGCATCGTTAAAAGGATAATCACCAGTGATCACATTGCCCAAGAAGTCGACCTTGATCAAATTGCTTGCGGTAATTTCATGAAATAGCAATCCATAAGGGTTGATCAGGTATTGGTCTGGGTGGCCAGGTACACGAGCGCTTAAATGGGTGAAAATCAAATCAGTCCAACCATATTTCACGAATAATCGATAGCAGGCCGCGAGATCACAGCGCAAATGCCACTCATCAGCAGAAATGGGATTATTGTTATCAGCTATCATCATTTGTCAATTCACTCCAAAAAAAAATTATACGGACTGTGTCATAGAGATTTTCATCCATGGTGCCTCACCCAATATTGCCACGTCATTGTGAATGATAAAGTCAGAACAATAAAACTATTCTCAAAATTTCAGATTCTCACTGATCGAATGTAAATCCACTTCATAGCCCTGGCTGATACTTTCTGGTATTCACTCTCGGTTATCATAGATTTTTCCTAAGGAATCGTCGGGCCTTGGGTGTTAAGTTTTAGCGAGCGCCCCACATCATAGAGATAGTACACACCAGTCAGTGCGCCAGTATCCGAGATAAGGTACAGATATAACGAAAATAGGCTGCAGTTGCTGCTTAGTGCGTTAAACATAACAGTCAGCTTTATGGTCTGCTCCGATAATAAACAGGGCGTACCAATAAACAGATTAAACCGATGTCAGTGAACGTATTATTCGGCTATTACGAATAAATATTCCTGATATAGTCTCTATATGAATAGGATTGGCATATGCGACATCTGAACTATAACCACCTTTACTACTTTTGGACGGTTGCTCGTGAAGGCAGTATTATCGGTGCCTCTAAGGCATTACATCTGACACCACAGACCATTAGTGGACAGTTAAAAATGCTTGAAGACACTATCGGTGAGCCTCTTTTTAACCGTGTTGGAAGACGGTTAATTCTTTCAGAGTCGGGGCATGTTGTGAATCACTATGCAGATGAAATATTTTCACTCGGCGCCGAACTCGCCAATCGAGTTCGGGACAAGTCGACTAGTAACCCACTGACATTGAATGTAGGTGTAGTCAGCTCAATTGCGAAGCTAATTGCTTATCGATTGTTGTCCCCTGCTTTAAATATGGACAATGCCTTGCGCGTGGTGTGCTACGAAGGTGAACTTGAAAAACTGCTGGGTGATCTATCAGTTCATCAACTAGATATTATTCTTTCAGATCGGCAGATTCCGCCTGGGCTGGGTGTCAAAGCGTTTAACCACGCATTGGGCAGTACCAACGTGTCATTTTTTAGTCATATTTCGAAAGCTAAGGAATATTCTGATACATTCCCAAACTCAATGGATGCGGCCCCAATGCTATTGCCACTGCAAACTAATCCACTTCGAAGGCAACTTGATGACTGGTTTTTGGAAAGGCAAATAACACCAAAGATTATCGCTGAATTCGACGATAGCGCCTTACTTAAGGCTTTTGGTGCTGCTCAACATGGTTTGTTTCCAGCACCTACGGCCATTTCAACTGAAATAGAATCTATGTATGACGTTACTAATATCGGAACAATCAAAGGTGTCTCAGAAAAGTTTTACGCCATCTCACCAGAACGAAAAGTTAACCACCCGGCGGTATCGTTAATTTGTGAATGGGCAAAAAATCGTTTATTTGGCTGATGAATTATTAATCGGTCGAAATGACTAATCGCTGTGCCTTAATGCAACTTTGCATTACGCTGTAACTGTCGAAGGGCTTGAGAAAACACGCTTGTCATGGCGCGATTTTTTTCGATATCAACCACCCGGTGCTGTGATTTAATGCCGTGGTAAAACTCACAATTCAATTCACAAACGTATGGCCCCTCGGTACCGCCCACATCTTGACAGGATATATTTAACCGTACGTGCCGAATAGCGCTCTTTGCGACACCGACGAAGACAGACAAATGGAATTCTGCAATCTGCCGCCACTGATCTTCCAATTCAGGGTCAATATTTAATTTAATCATCGTGCTTTCCTCAGAGTTGAACCTTAAAGTCGAACAAAGCAACTTGAAGTGCATGTTATAAGTTAGCACGAACTTAAAAATCTAAAATTCGAAATTTATGGTAGTCATTATTCGAATAAACTATGGTTAAAAGTTAGCCGAAAATTTGGTTTTACCCAACATTCTTTGAAGTTAAATCGCTTTTTCTGTCACACAGCTTGGAACATAAAGGCACTTTCACAATAGTATTAATCATTGCATCAGTAATCGGGCTATCTCGGAGTCTGTCGGACTTAGGTAATCGTAGCGAGGGAAAGTCATTTTGAGTTAAATTTTTTGATCGAATGAGGCGAATAGTGGTTCTATTCAACGAATGGGATCGAGAAATTTGGCCGAAATGGCTTTTCCGCAGTAGATTTATCCTAAGTCCGACAGGCTCCTAGGCATGAGATTAACTATATGCCGCCAACAGGTATGTGGATTGGAAGGTGAGGATTCAGGTTAAATAAAAAGCTGACGGCTGTCTTGGACCAGCCTTCTATTTTATTCCCATGACGACGACTTTTAGCTCAGGTGCACTCAGTGTTAACGCGAATGGATAGCCAGCCGATCTGCAAAGAACCAGTCTTCATTTAAATGGCACCAATGCTGCTTTGATACTTGGATCGCATCTTTTACATTCGGCTCTAAAATTTCCAGTTCGAATCAAACACTGAGCAGGTAACCGTTAATAATTGATAATTGATAATCTTATTAGCCGAGCCATTTCACGTCTTGCTAAAAGCCTACTATGGATAAAATTGGTCGATTAATTCCAACCTTAACTGAAACACTAATAACGATTTTTATAGCTTATTGACAGCATAAAATCACTGAGCGACGATGGTTCGAAACGTTAAATTAACTCTGGATTGCTTTACTTTTTTAGTCGGTGGCAGCCGATGCAACCAATGAGTTTGGGTTACTCCTTTCATTACTAGCAAACTACCGTGCTGTAAAACCGAACAATGCGTTTCCTTCGTTTGTTTATGTTTAAAGCAAAACTGACGCTCAGCACCCAAGCTAACCGAAGCAATCGCACCATTTCGCTTTAGCTGTTTTTCACTATCACTATGCCAGGACATGCCTTCTTCGCCACTGTGATATAAATTAAGTAGGCAGGAGTTAAAGGTTTCGCCACTCACCTCTTCTATTTTATTCTTAAGATCGATTAGATTACTCGTCCATGGCAATGCTGTTCTGGTCACTTTTGAGTAAGTGTAATCAAATGGCTGATCGGCATACCATGCGACTTTGCGCCGAGTCACAATTCGCTTATTGAATACGATTGCCTCGTCACTTTTCCATTCGATTTCAGCCAGAAGGCTTTGCAAATAATGTTCTGTCTCTTCTTCTGAGAAAACGACTCCATGATAGTGAGCGCTACCATCTTTTGGTAAGATATTAATCGGTGGATCCAGCAACAGGTCAAATAAATCCAAAGCTAGTAACCTGACAACTTGGTCGCTTGCACTTGTTGGTTCCGATATCGAGACCACCCGAACAGAAGAATAATGCAAGCCGTAAAGCAAACCACTGGAATAGCGAACTGGTTTAATGCTTCCCAGCCGAATTTATGGTGTAAATAACCAGACGAAAATGCAGTTAAAGTGGTTGTCGAAAACACCAAAAACTCATTAATTCCCTGCACCGCGCCTTTCTCTGCCGGTAAATAGGACTCTGTTAATAAAGTGGTGCCACCGATGTAAAGAAAGTTCCAGCCAATACCCAGCATAACTAGACCAACAATAAAATGTGTGTACAACTGCCCCGACAGTGCGACACCTGCACAGGTCACCAGAATCAGAGCACCAGCAAACATGATTTTTAAAACGCCGAACCGATCAATAAGACTGCCCGTGAAAAATGAAGGTGCAAACATGCCTACAATATGCCATTGAATAACAAAAACGGTCGCACCAAAATCCATGTTCCGATCGTGCATCGCTAGTGGTGTTACTGTCATTAGTAAATTCATGGTGCCATAGGCAGCCATTGCACACAGCGCTGCCACTAGAAAGGTGGGTCCTGTAAGTATCTTTCGAAGTGGTCGTTTATGACCAAGAGATTCGTCTATCGATGGCGTTGGAATTCTAATGAAAAGTTGGGTTAGAATTATGCCAAAACTAAATAGTGCCACTAAGGCATAGGATGCGCTGAATAGTGCATCGGGAATTAGATCGCGCGTCAGGCTTGCCCCATTTGGCCCGATGAAAGCAGCAACAAGTCCACCCAATAATACCCATGATATGGCCCGGCTTTTATATGATTCATCGACAATTTCTGCAGCAGCAAAACGATAGTACTGTCCAAGCCCGCTTGCAACTCCAAAAATAGTTGAACCGATACAAAAGAGTAAAAAGCTACTGCTATAAATGCCCACAGCCGACGTTGCACCGGCAAGCATTCCAGCATAGCCACCCAATGTAAATCCAGCCCGACGGCCATAGTGACGCATAAATAAAGATGCTGGTATCATCATCAACATCATGCAACCATAAGTTAAACCCAGTGGTAATGTAGCCAGTCTTGGATTAGGCGCAAGTATTACTCCAACAAGCGCAGAGGTTGCTATTGTTAGCGAAGTGCAGGACATCATAAGTCCCTGACAAATGGCAAGTAATGATAAGTTCTTTCTAAACATTGAGCCTTTTAGCCAATCACAACTTAACCCCAATAGCTACAACCTAAAGTTGCACCACGAGTTGCTTACTTATTCCAACCATACCTTGGACATGAAGCAGCCCAACTCTACTGATTCACTCCTCATTCCTGAAGAAGGCTTATTGCTAGAAACCAATAAGCTCTATTTAGGCCGTACCGTTGAGCATACGCAAACCACTAACTCCGTCTCTTATACCCATCTAACGCTTCCCACCAACA
>OOGD01000096.1_pt1 | contig 20657 bp, 15 predicted proteins | sample 1670381 | NCBI WGS metagenome assembly OOGD01 (sample SAMEA98146918, study PRJEB22522) | marine metagenome | biome: marine biome; feature: marine water body; material: sea ice | place: Arctic Ocean | collected 14-Sep-2015 | depth 1.3 m | reverse complement strand
TCCTCCTGTGGCTTTTTCGTCGGCTGGTTCTGATGTTTATAAGATACATGTTCTCCTTTTTAGGCAAAACATCGTTGTGATGAGTTTATTTGACATGTTCCCTGGATTTATTTCCCTTAACACTAGTTGTTTAGCCCTCATATTTTATGTGGGCTTTTTTTTGACTAAATTTTGATGTGAGTTCTAATGAAAATAACTGAGGTTATTTATTCTGGAGAAAAATCTATTCCAAAATGTAAGAATGCACGTTGCGAAGCAATCCTACCTCTAGGAGTTCGTTGCAAAAAACCTTGTTGGATCAAAAATGGTTCGATCACGTCTTCAATAGTTTCTCTTTCTTCACCTATTGCTGCGGCTAAATTATCTAACCCAACTGGTCCACCCATAAACGTTTCAATGATGGCTAGTAGTAACTTACGATCCATATAATCGAGGCCTTCTTTATCAACATCTAATATATCGAGTGCTTGGCTAGCCACTTCGAGAGTGATATTTCCATCAGCTCTGACTTCTGCAAAATCTCTCACTCGACGTAATAAGCGGTTGCTAATTCGGGGGGTTCCTCTAGAACGTCTTGCAATTTCAACCGCTCCTTCATCATGCAAAATCAAATTTAAATAACTGGCTGAGCGTTTTACAATTTGAGTGAGGTCTTTAATATTATAAAACTCAAGACGCTGCACTATGCCAAAACGGTCTCTGAGGGGCGAAGTTAGTGAGCCTGCCCTAGTTGTGGCACCTATTAATGTAAATGGTGGTAACTCTAATTTAATTGAGCGCGCCGCTGGACCTTCACCAATCATGATATCTAATTGATAATCTTCCATTGCAGGATAAAGAATTTCCTCCACAACTGGACTTAGACGATGGATTTCATCAATAAATAACACATCGTTTTCTTCAAGATTAGTCAAAAGTGCGGCTAAATCGCCTGCCTTTTCAAGGACTGGACCAGAAGTTGTTTTAATATTCACACCCATCTCATTCGCTACAATGTAAGCGAGAGTCGTTTTTCCTAAACCTGGTGGGCCAAAAATCAACACATGGTCAAGGGCATCACTTCGCTTTCGCGCCGCCTCAATGAAAATTTCCATTTGAGCACAAACATGGTCTTGCCCCGTGTAATCGGCCAACATTTTTGGCCGAATGGCTCGATCAACCACTTCATCTTCGTGGCTAGCGGTGGGTTTTATTATGCGGTCTGCTTCAATCATGCGGTTTTTACTAATAATTATAAGTAGTGTTTTTTTATACAGTAACAAAATTAACTAAAGCCGTCTTTAAAAAGCCGCCTTTAAAAATCTGTTGTTTTGAGTGATTTTATTAAACCATTGCGCGCAAGGTTTCTCGGATCAGTGCTTCGCTACTGATATCTTCTTTATATACGGCATTAATCACTCTAATTGCCTGTGGATGTTTGTACCCTAAAGCAATCAATGCGCTTAAGGCTTCCTCTTTTGCGTCGGTGCGTTGAACAAACGTATTTTCAACAGGTAAATCAGGTGTGAGATGCACAGTTTTTGCATACCCCTGATCTTTAGCTAATTTGCTTAACCTATCACGCATTTCAATGACTAAGCGTTCGGCGGTTTTTTTACCAACCCCAGGTAGCTTGGTTAAACCAGTAACATCTTCCATACTGACGCATTGCATAAATTGTTGGGCATTCATACCGGATAAAATAGTTAAGGCTAATTTTGGCCCAACACCACTGGCCTTGATAAGCTCACGAAATACTGCACGCTCTTGTTTATTCGCAAAGCCAAACAATAATTGCGCATCTTCGCGCACCACAAAATGAATACATAAACTGGCTTCTTGACCGATTTCAGGTAACTGATAAAAACTGGTCATTGGCACTTGTACTTCGTATCCCACACCCCCCGCTTCTATCAGAATTTCCGGTGGCTGTTTCTCGATTAATATGCCACGAATATTACCTATCATCTTGTTTCCTTGTATCTTAATGTGTCTTTAGAGACTTGTTGAGTTTTGCGGTATAATTTTAGGCTAAAACGAGAAAAGTGAAATCACTCAACTTGAAAGTAACCACAAGCCTCTCATTTTAAGCACAACTAATAAAACCATAATGATAATCACTATATTACCTGATGTCTTTAGCGGAGGAGATTTACTTAACAAAAAACATATTTCAGTCGAAGTTATAACTGTGTAACCATATTCCAACAAAGTATTCGAAAAGTAATGATTCGTAATGCTGAATAAAGAGAAAAGATAATGCTATTAATATTAAATGTAACGCCACCGTGAGGTATATCTTTTAAAAATTGGCTAATTTAACAGCTGAACTAATTTGCGTGAACTAAATGCATCGCAGTTGACTTTACTTTTTTACATCGAAGGATATTTCATGAAAATTCATAAGCTTATTTTTTTTACTACCGCTCTAATGACAACCGCATGTAAAGATATTTCAACTATTAAAGAACAACCTACTTTATCGTGCGATGTGGAATTTGTTATTCTTGGTGTAGGACAAGATGGTGGAGCCCCCCAAATAGGCAATTCTGATGATCCTGCTTGGACAAACTCTTCTTTGAGGTTGTGGTCTGCTTCGGGTGCATTAATTGACCATCGTCACTCCAACCGTTACCTTTTTGAAGCCACTCCAGATTTACGTGATCAAATGAATTTACTTAATAGCTTAAGCGACGGTGGAAATGCACCACTTGGATTATCTGGTATATTTTTAACACATGCGCACATTGGTCATTATGCTGGCTTGATATTCGTAGGACATGAATCTGCTGGCACCCAAGGACTTAAGGTTTTTTCTTTACCTCGGATGCAAAATTATTTGGAAAATAATGGACCTTGGGAACAACTGGTCAACTATAAAAATATTGATCTCATACCAATAACGGCCAAAAAAGCCACCGTGTTTAATAATGATTTATCGGTCACAGCGCACTTAGTACCTCATCGAGACGAATATTCTGAAACGGCAGGTTATGTTATTAATGGTCCATCTAGGAGTGTGTTATTTTTGCCAGACATTGACGACTGGGATCGATGGGAAACGGAATTTGATATCCGTATTGAAGATATGATCTATCAAGTTGACGTGGCATATTTAGATGCGACGTTCTTCGATAATAATGAATTGCTTGGGCGAGATATGTCAAAGATCCCCCACCCCCGTGTAGTAGATTCGATGGAGCGATTCAGAAAATTACCTCAGGCCGAACAAGAAAAAATCAGGTTTTTTCATATTAACCACAGCAATAAAATTAGATATTCGTCAAGCGAACAATATAATTTAGTTCAACAAAAAGGTTTTAAAGTCGCAAAGCGCGGTGAACGTTTTTGTCTGGATTAATTAATTGAAGCGTTATGCTGCTGCGAGCAAATTATGCCAAGCTATAAAGGTTGGTTTAAAAAGAATAGTAGATAATTTATTTAGGTTGTGTTGATACATGGGTGTATGAGGTGTATGTAGATCGTAGGCACGTTATCTCAACCGACCACGTACCGTTTTTGTTGCTTGACCTGACATTTTAATTAAGCTTTGTTGGGTGTGATTGTGGCATAGGGCTACTGCCAAGGCATCAGCGGCATCAGCTTGTGGTTTGGCTGCCAGCCCTAACAAATAAGTTACCATGTGCTGCACTTGGGACTTGTCCGCGTTGCCATTTCCCACCACTGATTGTTTGATTTGCCGCGCTGAATATTCAGCAACTGGTAAATCAAAAGCTGTTGCAGCCACTATTGCAGCGCCTCTTGCTTGACCCAATTTTAATGCAGAGGCTGGGTTTTTAGCCATGAAAACTTGTTCGATTGCAAAGTCAGTCGGTTGAAATTGGTGAATAATTTCACTCACACCATCGAAAATTTGTTTTAAGCGAGAGGCAAGCTCATCACCCTGAAGACGAATACAGCCGCTACCAATATATTCAGATTTTTGGCCGGTTTTTCTTATTACTCCATAACCCGTAATACGAGAACCAGGATCAATACCCAAAATGATCGCCATTAGCTTATCATCCCACACATCGCTGCAGATTGTTCAATACTGCGATTGAAGTTATAAATCGATATCTGGTACATATAAAAGAATTGCCTCGCGATTAGTATCTGACCACACTTTTTTTATAGCAGATGTTTTATCTAGCCAAAAGTAAGCAGAATGTTCTGTCAAACTTATACTTTGGTTATTGGCGACTTCGACAGCAAATACGTGTTCAGTGTTATAAGGTGTTCCCGGTGGGTAGCGATGTTTCCATCTATCGCGGATGTCATAGGTATTAATTTTTTGGCAGTCAACTAGCTGATAAGCAGATTCTATAATATCAATACCAGTTTCTTCTAACACCTCGCGCAAAGCGGTCTCGATTGGCTTTTCACCTAGCTCTAAGGTGCCAGTCACTGATTGCCAAAAGTCTGGGTCGTCATTGCGCTGCATCACCAGCACCTGCCCAGCACAGTTATATACAACCGTGAGGGCAGATTGAGGAATACGATATTCTGTTTTCACAGTATTAAGCCATTAATCCACTTTGCTTGGTGTTGCGGTTGAACTAATAACGGTTTGAATTGACAGTTCTTTGAGTTGTTCTGGGTTCGCCTCACCCGGTGCGTTTGTCAAAGGACAAGCTGCGGTATTAGTTTTGGGAAATGCCATCACATCACGGATTGACGTAGCACCTGTCATTAACATCACCAGACGGTCTAAACCAAAAGCTAAACCAGCATGAGGTGGCGCACCAAATTTGAGTGCTTCAAGTAAGAAGCCAAATTTCACTTCAGCTTCTTCTTCGCTTATGCCCAGCAGTGAAAATACTTTAGCTTGCATATCTTGTTGGTGGATACGAACCGAACCACCACCCAACTCACAACCATTTAAGACCATGTCATAAGCGTTGGACAAGGCACCTGCAGGGTTAGCTGCTAGTTCATCTGGCGTCATATCTCTTGGTGCTGTAAATGGATGATGTAATGCATGGAACTGACCATCAAACTCTTCAAACATGGGAAAGTCCACAACCCAAAGTGGTTTCCACTTGCCCTCTAATAACCCTAAGTCTTCACCTAATTTAAGTCTTAAGGCACCTAAAGCTTCTGTTACTACCGTATTGTTGTCGGCACCGAATAACAGAATGTCGCCGCTTTGAGCGCCACTGCGTTCAAGAATATCTTTAGCAACGTCTTCATTGAGAAACTTAAGAATAGGTGATTGAAGCCCATCCATACCCGCGGCAAGATCGTTGACTTTCATCCACGCTAAACCTTTAGCACCATAAATACCAACAAACTTACCGTAGTCGTCAATTTGTTTGCGAGATAACTTAGCTCCACCTGGCACACGAATAACAGCAACACGGCCTTTGGCGTCGTTGGCTGGGCCAGAGAACACCTTAAATTCGACGTTTTTAAGTAAATCAGCAATGTCAGTTAATTCTAGTGGGTTACGCAAATCAGGTTTGTCGCTACCGAAACGACGCATGGCATCGGCGTAAGTCATGCTTGGGAATTCACCCAAATCTACCGACAACATTTTTTGGAACAAATTACGGATTAAACCTTCAGTAATCGCCATCACACCATCAGCATCTAAGAAGGTAGTTTCAATATCAATCTGAGTGAACTCAGGCTGACGATCAGCGCGTAAATCTTCATCACGGAAACATTTTACGATTTGGTAATATTTGTCCAAGCCCGACATCATCAATAATTGTTTAAACAATTGAGGTGATTGTGGCAGTGCAAAAAACTGGCCTTTATGAGTGCGGCTTGGCACCAAATAATCACGGGCACCTTCAGGTGTCGCTTTCGTCAAAATAGGCGTTTCAATATCCAAAAACCCATCGTTTTCAAGATAACGACGAACTGTACTTGTCACTTTGGCTCTGAATTTTAAACGGTCACTCATTAATGGGCGACGTAAGTCTAAATAACGGTATTTTAGACGCTGTTCTTCGGAATTTTCTTGATTCCAATCTAGCGGTAATGGAGCTGCTTTATTTAGGATAGTCAGAGATTTACCAAGCATTTCGATTTCGCCGGTAGACATATCTTTGTTCACTTGTCCCGGAGGCCTGGCACGTACTTCACCGCTAAGCTGCACACAAAATTCATTACGTAAGCTATTTGCAGTATTAAAGACGTCGACTAAATCAGGGTCAAACACCACCTGCACTATACCTTCACGATCGCGTAGGTCCAAAAAAATAACACCACCTAAATCGCGACTACGATTAACCCAGCCACACAAAGTGACGGTTTGCCCGATATATGATGAATTGATATTGCCACAATAGTCCGTGCGCATGAAAAAACCGCCTTTAAAACGTAAACACTGATGAAAAATTTAAGCCGGATAGTATATACCGGATCAGTAGTCACCCGAATTAAATTCTCGATTTTAGTAAGAAAATGTTGCTCCTATAGACTATTGGAAATGAATTCTGCATATTTATTACAGTAAACACTGAAAACAGGGATTGAGTAATGCTACAAATTAAAAATATAACAAAAACTTATGACAACGGTGTAAAAGCCCTTAACAATGTTAGCTTGGACATTCCTAAAGGATTATTTGGTTTGCTTGGTCCAAATGGTGCCGGTAAATCCAGCTTAATGCGCACGATTGCCACGCTACAGCAACCCGATACAGGCAGCATTGAATTCGACCAAACCAATGTGTTAACCCAACCCAATGAATTACGTCAACGCTTGGGGTATTTACCACAAGACTTTGGTGTATATCCTCGAGTTAGCGCCCTAGAACTATTAGACCATTTAGCCATATTGAAAGGCATTGCCAACAAAGCCGAGCGTAAAGAAGCTGTAGATGGATTGTTAGCACACACCAACTTGTTTCAGCATCGCAAAAAAGCGGTGAGTGGTTTTTCTGGTGGGATGCGTCAACGATTTGGTATTGCTCAGGCATTATTAGGTGACCCGGATTTATTAATTGTAGACGAACCTACTGCCGGTCTTGATCCGGAGGAGCGAAATCGTTTTCATAATTTATTGGTTACGTTAGGCGAAGAAAAAGTCATTATTTTATCGACTCATATCGTTGATGACGTGTCTGAGCTTTGCCCAAATATGGCAGTGTTAGGCAACGGGAAAATATTATTGCAAGGTAATCCGCTGGACATTACCGCTGATTTAAACGGGCAAATTTGGCGTAAAACGGTATCTATTGATGAAGCAACAGTATTAGAAAATACTTTACCTGTGATTTCAAAGCGCCTATTTGCTGGTCGAACGGTTTTACATGTTTTGGCTCCCAAACCACCTGAGGGTTTTGAAAGTACCCCTGCGACTTTAGAGGATGTATATTTTTCTACCTTACACCACTCTCGACAGAACCCTCAACAAAACTCTCATTCAACCCAAACAGCATAAGGAAGCTCTGTTATGTTTACTCAAATGTTAGGGTTTGAATGGCGCTACTTTACTCGCCAGCCTTCTTTTATTGTGACTTGTTTAGTTTTTTTCTTATTGCCATTCCTAGCCATCACCATTGATGGCGTGCAGATTGGTTCAGGTGGCAATGTATTGTTTAACAGTCCCTTTGCTATTAGCCAAACCATGCTGGTTTTTGGCCTGTTTGGCATGTTTATGGTGGTCAATTTTGTAGCAGGTACCACCACCCGAAACCATACATCTTTTATGTCAGAAATTATTTACACCAAACCCATCAAACCATTAAGTTACAACCTTGGACGCTTTTTGGGCGCTTATTTAATATGCCTAGCCGTTTTTGCTATGGTGCCATTGGGTTTATTTATAGGCAGCTTAATGCCTTGGATCGATGGTGAAAGAGTTGGCCCAAATAGCTTGATGATGTATGTGCAACCCTTCTTGATTTTTTCCACTACGACCATTTTTGTTCTTGCTACTTTATTCTATGGCGTCACCAATTTTTTTAAAAGTGTGATGGCTGGTTACATCTGTGCCTTGGGTTTGTTTATTTTATATTTCGTTTCAGGGCAAGTCTTTAACGAACCCGAGCAACGTACGATTAGAGCATTACTTGACCCCTTTGCACTAGGTTCATTTCGTGAATATACCCGCTATTGGACAACCTTTGAAAAGAACGCATTATTACCCCTTCTTGAGGGTGCTATCTTACATAATCGATTATTGTGGCTGGCGGTAGGTAGTTTAATTTTGTTGACAGCAGGCGGGCTATTTAAGCCATTAAATTTCACGTTGAACAAAGCCAGCAAAAAAACAAAGAAAGAAAAAATAGATGTTATTCCCGCCAACAGCAATATTGCGATTAAAGCCTCAGCCAATAACGGCTTTGCGCAATTTATTTTGCGTACCAAATTTGAAATAAAGCAAGTCGTGTTAAGCCCTGCATTCCCTATTTTATTGCTGTTTTCGGCCTTTCAACTTATTGCCGGCTTTCTTAACATAAATGGCGCATTTGGCGCCCCAAACTGGCCGCTCACTCAAACCTTAGTACAAATCATTTTGGGGGCTTTTAGCCTAATGACGATTATTGTCATTACTTATTACACAGCAGAAGTGGTTTGGCGTGAGCGGGCTGTAGGCATGGGCGACATTGTCGATAGTATGCCGGTACCCAATATTACTTTTTGGCTATCAAAATTACTTGCAGTGATGTTAGTGATTGTATCGCTGCATTTTGTTGGTTTGGTGATGGCTATTGTCAAACAATTGCTTTCGGGTTATGAAAACATTGAATTCGGGCAATATTTGATCAGCTTATTGTATTTTGGTGTGTTGCCCTTTTGTCTACTTATAGTACTGGCATTTTTACTCCAAGTATTAAGCCCTAATAAATATGTGGGCATGTTAATTTTTGTTGGCTACATAATTATATCCAGTGTGTTTGGTCAAATAGGCATTGAACACAACATGTTTAACTTTGGCGGCGCTCCTATTTTGCAATACTCAGACTTGAATGGCTACGGCTGGTTTATTCAGACTCAAAGCTGGTACATGCTTTATTGGACTGCTCTGTCAGTTGTGCTGGGGGTTATCAGTTATGGCATGTGGCAAAGGGGTCCTCATGCATCACTTAAACAACGTTTTAGTTTGCTAAGTTATCAGCTAGGTAATCAAGGCAAAAGTATTGCTGCGGCTACTATGTTGATATTTCTAGCGACAGGTGGCTATATTCATTACAACACCAAGGTGTTGAATGATTTTTACGGCCAAGAAGAAAGTTTGGATATACAAGCCAAGTACGAAAAAGACTATGTTGAATTTCGTGACGCACCCATGCCATCAGTTGTGAGCATAGATGCAGCCATCGATATTTTCCCTGAAGAACGACGTATCGCAGCCAGCGCAGATATATCTGTGATTAACCGCACAGCGAAGCCTATTTCGCGTTTTCTAGTCAATATTCCGCAGCATACTAAAATTTATGATATGCAGATTAGCGGTGGAAAATTAGGCGAAATCAACCCTAAATATAACGTGGCATGGTTTGAACTTGTCGAGCCTATGTCTCCTGGTGAAGAACGTGCAGGTAAATTATCTTTAGTGCGCGCTCATCAAGGGTTTAAAGACCGAAGTGAAGATGTCACTTTAGTCAAAAATGGTACCTTTATAAACAACTTCGAGTTATTACCATCTTTTGGTTTTAATGAGAGTTACCTAATAAGAGATCAGCATGAACGCCGTAAACGAGACTTAGAGCCTTTACAGCGGGCATATAAACTTGAAGATACTAGCCGTTATGTGGAAAGCTTTTTTGGCAGAGGTGTCGAGTTTATTGATTTTAGTGCCACAATCTCTACCAGCGACGATCAATTTGCCATTGTACCGGGGTATTTGCAAAAAGAGTGGCAACAGGATGGCCGCAATTATTATCGATACGAAATGGACGCACCAATGATTAACTTTTTTAGTGTGATGTCGGCTGATCTAGAAAAGAAAACGGTCAAACATGATGAGATTAACATCGAGGTCTACTACCATAAAAATCATCATTGGAATGTGGACAGAATGATTGAGTCTAGCCAAGACTCCCTCGACTACTTTCAAAAAGTATTTAGCCCTTATCAACATAAACAATTAAGGATTATAGAGTTTCCAGGTTACCGCGGATTTGCACAAAGTTTTGCAAATACTGTGCCCTACTCGGAGAACATTGGTTTTATTTCAGACTTACGAAACCCTGAAGATCTTGACCCTGTGTATTACATTACCGCTCACGAAGTGGCTCACCAGTGGTGGGGCCATCAATTAAATGCGGCCAATGTGCAAGGTAGTGCGGTATTGTCTGAAACTTTGTCGCAATACAGCGCGTTAATGGTTATGAAGAAAAAGTATGGTGAAATAAAGCTACGTAAGTTTTTAACTCATGAATTGGATCGTTATTTAAGAGGCCGAAGTAACGAGCGAATTGAAGAAATGCCACTGCTACGCGCTGAAAACCAACAATACATACATTATCAAAAAGGCTCTATAGTGATGATGGCCTTGGTTAACAAACTAGGTGAAGAACGTCTTAATCAAGCCCTACAAGCGTTGCTAAACGAATATCAATTTAGAGAAGACTTATACCCGACTACTTTAGACTTAGTCAGACATTTGGATAATGTCTCAAATGCAGCAGAGCAGGCTTATATTAAAGACTTGTTTGAGCAAATTACTATTTACGATTTGCGTGCTAAAGAGGTTATAAAAGAAGCGCTTGAAGAAGGTAAAACTAAAGTCACGTTTACCGTCTCAGCACAGCAATTTAGCGCGGACGGAAAAGGTAAAGAAACCGAGCAGCCTTTTGCCAAAGAAGTAGAGGTTGTTTTGTTCAGTGAAGATCCTAATGACTTTGCCATTGAAAACAAAATCATCTATCAAGGGCTACACGCCATTGAAAGTGGTGATACTGTTATCGAACTCATTGTTGACGAAACGCCTAACTATGCGGGTATCGACCCCTTTGTGCGTTTTATTGACCGAGACACCGGTAATAATATAATCAAGTTGTAATGCTTAAATTTGCTAAACTAAGCCCTCGTTGTTGAGGGCTTTTTATTGAGCTTCTTTCATCAAATGTTTTATGATTTTTACATTCAGCATTTATTTTACATTCAGCATTTATAAAGAGAGTAGTAAGTGACTTTAGTCAGAATCGGATGTCCTATATGGACCCATGATCAGTGGTTTGGTAGCCTATTTCCAGCCAACACAGCAAAAGAAAAAAGTCTTGCTGCGTATGCTCATAATTTTAATAGTGTGGAAGGTAACACCAGCTTTTATCATATCCCTGATGAAAAAACGGTTATGCGTTGGGGAGAGCAAGTCTCTAAAGATTTTCGTTTTACCTTTAAGTTTCACCGCAGTATCAGTCACAATAAAAAACTCCTCAATATTGAAGATGATTTACACTTAATTCTTAATCGTATGGCACTATTGGAAGATAAGTTAGGCTGTTTAATGCTTCAACTGCCTGCCAGTTTTGGCCCAAATCAATTAGGTCACTTAGCCGCTTTCATTCAGCTTTTACCAAAAGATTTTCGCTATGCTGTTGAGGTCAGGCATTTAGGTTTTTTTGATAAAAATAACAATGAAAAAATATTGAACCAACTGTTGATAGAAAACAATATAAACCGCGTGATTATGGATACTAGGGCTCTATTTTCCTGCCCAGCTAATGGCGACAGCATCATTGAAGATGCACATAGGAAAAAACCTAAAGTACCTACCCATGTCATTGCCACATCAGACACCCCTTTAGTGCGTTTTGTTGGGCATCCAAATATTCAAGCAAATAAACCTTTTTATATCCCATGGATCCACAAAACCAAACAATGGTTAGATGAAGGCAAGTCACCTTATTTATTTTTTCATATGGCAAACACTTTCGATGCACCTTGGTTGGCTGAGGCATTTGTGAATGACTTCAATCAGCTCTATGCCGATAGTCCTATAACCTCAATAGCGTTACCTAAAAATAGTAATAATCAGTTAGATATTTTTGGCCTTTGAAATAAGGTCTGTATGATAGGTCAATACTCTGTAACTTTGAGCAACTTATGTCCTCACCCCTTTCACACATCCGCGTACTCGAATTAAGCCGTATATTAGCAGGACCTTGGGCCGGACAAATGTTGGCAGACTTAGGTGCTGAAGTAATCAAAGTAGAAAAACCTATTCAGGGAGATGATACTCGCCATTGGGGCCCCCCTTATTTGAATAACCGACAAGGCGAAGCCCCAACAGAATCGGCATATTTTTTATCTGCTAATCGCGGTAAACGCTCTATCACCATAGATATTCGACAGCCAGAGGGACAAGCTATTATTCATCGACTCATAGAAAGTTGTGATGTACTGATAGAAAACTTCAAAGTCGGTAGTTTACAAAAATACTACCTTGATTACGCTAGCTTATCAGCTATCAACCCTCAGTTGATTTACTGCTCGATTACAGGTTTTGGTCAAGACGGGCCCTATGCGCAAAGAGCCGGATACGACTTTTTGTTACAAGGTATGGGAGGACTCATGAGTGTAACAGGCGAGCCCGACCACTTACCTGGGGGTGGCCCACAAAAAGTCGGCGTAGCACTAACCGACATTCTTACCGGTATGTATGCCACCACAGCGATTCAAGCGGCGATTATAGAGCGTGAAAAATCCGGATTAGGCCAACATATCGACCTTGCCTTACTCGATGTGCAAGTAGCCTGTTTAGCCAATCAAGCGATGAACTATTTAGTTAGCCAAGAAACACCCAAACGTATGGGTAATGCTCACCCCAATATTGTGCCCTATCAAACCTTTGAAACCGCAGATGGCTTTATCATTTTAACCATAGGTAACGACTCGCAATTCGCAGACTTTTGTGAGGTGGCACAGTGCCAAACATTAATACACGACCCTGACTTTGCCACTAATCAATCAAGAGTCCGCAATAGAGATGTGGTGATTGAACGTTTAACAAACATCATCAAAGCAAAAGACAGTGAATTTTGGTTACAACAGCTTGAAATAAAAGGTGTGCCATGTGGCCCAATCAACGACATTGCCCAAGTCTTCGAAAACCCGCAAATAAAACATCGCAAAATGTTAGGTGAACTCACCCACCCCGAAAATGGCAAAGTACCAACGGTCGCCAACCCTATCAATTTTTCGCGTACACCCATCGCTTACAATCAAGCACCACCAAAGCTGGGTGAGCATACTGACAAGGTGTTATCTGAGCTGTTGAGTTATGACAGCAACGCCATAAGTAAATTACGACACACAAAGATTATTTAATAACCCAGTCTACCTATAAGGACACAGCCTAGCTTGCTCTATTGAGCAAGCTGAATTATTTTAAGTGTAATAAAATCATCTAGATATTCGCCAGAAACAAGTTTGAAATTTTGTGGTGCCATTGGCATGACATTTCTACCATCTTGCACTACCAATACACCTTTTGGAAAGGCATCGCCTAAAGGAATACTTGTCACTTCAATACCATCAGTTTCAGAGACGGCATCAATACCTAAAGCTTTGTTTGCATCTATTGCAAATACGCCCAACAGCTCATTGTTGGCATCGATGCGATAAATAGCAAAACGGTTATTTCCTTGGCTGGATACCACCAAAAACTTTTCGCCATCAATAGTATAAATCCCCATTCCTTCAATGTCTGCCTTAACCGGTGCTTGCGCTTTTGCGATAAGTTCGGGCTGTCCATTGATGTTATCTAGTTGCATTTTCCACACCCCCGTTGATTCCTCACCAAAAAACAAACGCTTGGTGTCGTCATCCACTACACACCCCTCGGGTTGGCTATTGGCTTTAAATGCATCAATTTTCTTTGCGCCGATTTCGCTTGTGTTGATGGCTAATTGGTAGCGATTAAATTGACCGTCCGTATCGTTGATAATCACCTCAAGTTGGTCGTCATGCAGATACAAACAAAGACCATAAACATCATTTAGGTCTGTTGAAATATCAATCAAGTGTTTAGCCATACCGGACTCATCAATACTAAACACCGTCATAGATTGATTTGAACGATTACTGGCCACAGCGATGTCTTTATATTGACCGTTAACGAATATGTTTTGACGGATGTCGATGTTATTTATTTTACCTACCGCTAGGGTTTGTACTAACTCACCGCGTAAACTATAAATATTCAGGCCATATTTTTTATCCGTTCCAAAAATTAGACTTTTTTCGGGCCGGCTGGCGTGTATCCAAATAGCAGGGTCATCTGCGGCATCACCAAAGCGCTGAACTGAATCGGTTTCAGCAACAGCATAAAACGCCTCTACTGCATCAAAATCAGCTTGCTGGAGTTTATTTTTTTTAACAGACAGCTTAGTTTCATCAATTTGAGCTGCCAACCAATCCACTTCTATTGCGTACAATTGTTGCTGACTTTCATCGTATGCTCCCATCAATAATTTAGCGCTGTTTGTAGCCATATTAATTGACGATAAACGAATATTATTGGGTAAGCTGATATCTGCACCAGTAGGCCGTAAATTAGGATCGTCCTGTGTATCGAACACCCAAATTTTGTCGCTCTCAGGACTGGCTGCAAAAACATATCCTGATGCATGCGTACTAATGCTTTCGACTTCTCCAGACACTGTAAAAGGTATCAACTTACGTTCGTTTTCGCCTTCGTTAAGTGCATCATATTGCCATATTCCAACTTCTTCCTCGGCTATTAATAATTGATGTGTTGTATCAATCACTGCACAGTCAGACATATTGGGGCCAATATTTAAAGATCTAATGGCTGGCAAACGTGCGCTCAATTGACTGTCAACAAGCTCGATTTCAATCCCGTGATGTTGAAGAACACCTAACGTGTCAATCGTGAACAAAGATAAGCCGTCACGGGTATTGCCAAGGCACACCCCTTCGATATCCGATTCATTCGCAGGCAAGCTAGCCAGTTTATTAAATGAGGCTTGCGCAAGATCAAAATGCAAAAGATGGGTAGCGGACGTGCTGTCATCTAAAGCGGCAATCAACAACATGTGTGGTTGTTGTAATGAAATACGCCAATCAATAGTTGCCACCTTGCCACTCCATTGACTGATTGGCGTAAAGTCGCTGTCGAGCCATGTTAAACCTTCACCTTCGTCAACAACTAACCACCCATTGACATTGGGTGAATCAATTGGATAGGCTTCTTGCCCTTGTATATCTATCTGGTTAAATGACAATACCTTGCTGTCAGACTTATTTTGAACAGTGCTGTTGTAACAGCCACCCAGCAAAATCAAAGCCAATAAAATATAAATAGATTGTGTTATTTTCATTTTGCTTTTAGCTCGATGTTATAACGATAAACAACATTGCCGTTGTCACCAATAAATTGCACCACAAGGGCATCAGTACCGATAGATAGAGCAGCAAACCCAGCACTTGAAGATGAAAAACGCGTGAAATCTACTTTTCCCGTAGGGCGTAGTTTTGAGCCAGCACCCGAAATAAAATGTTCAACCGTTTTACCTGCTACTTGGTTGTGCTGCAGGTCATGCTCATGACCTGCAAAGTAAGCATGTACACTGTATTTTTCTAAAACAGGCTCTAGTACTGATTTGATCCCGTCGGTTGCGCCATAGCGTTTGCCACTCGAGTACAGTGGATGATGTCCAAACACAATGCGCCAGTCCGCTTTACTGTTGGATAACGTTTGATGAAGCCATGTAAGTTGCGCATCGGCGTCTTGTTTTTGAGTTTCTTGGTATTTAGTCTCGCCCTGATAGTCGGGGTTAAGTGGGCTTGTATCAATAAATAACAAATGTGCTTGAGTACCGTCATCAAGCGTAATCAGTTTTTCATAGTACTGTGCCGGTAGCTCCCAGCGCCGACTCACTTGACTGTAGTCAATTTGGGCTTGCCAATTGCCTCTATAATCGTGGTTTCCCAAGGTAGGATACCAATCAATAAATAAATTAGGTCCCTGATAAATTTGCTCAAACGAAGTATTCCAAATGGGGTCGTGAATGGATGCCACACCGTTATCGTAAAAATTGTCGCCGGTGGTTACGACCATTTCTGCATCCAGATAGTGAGAAGCAATATCCATCCATTTAGCCACTGAACGTTGTGAATAATGTCCATTTCGGCCCCAATCGCCAAGTATTAGTAAATCCACATCCGAGTCTTCAGCGAACAGCTGTTTTATTTCATGGGCTTGGTAATATTTATCATCATAGCTTTGCGCATTTATAAATGGTGGCGCGGCAAGCGTTGGAGTAATCGTTATCAATTGCCATAAAACAATCAATAGATAAATAGAACATGACTTAGGTATCTGACTCATAAAATCCTCAAAATAACGCAAGCCATCAATTGAGTCGATGACTTGTTAAACGTATTAAACTTGTTAAATGTTTAGGCAATTTGAATTAAAGTTAAGTGGCTTATAATTGCCAGCGAAACCCTAACTCGAAAGTGCGGCCATACTCTTCGAACTGAGCATTTCTGTTGCGCGTATCAAAGTAGTTATAGAAACTTTCGTTGCTTAAATTTATGGCATTAAAATAGATATTCATATCGTCGTTAATGAAGTATTTACCTGAGAAATCTATATGTTGATAATCATCTTCAATGCGCAACATATCACCATCAATCTCTTCTAAGTTATCACTCTTATAAGACATCGTTAGGCGCAGCGACCAGCTATTATTTTCATATCCCACGGTGAGATTACCAATCCGATCGGATTGGTTTGGCAAGTCAGTTTCAAATTTTTCACCGTCCAAAAAGGTGGTTGCATCAGTACTTGAGAAAGTGCCGTTAGCGGCAAGTAATAGTCCACTGTCAAACGCTTTCACCCAAGACAACTCCATTCCTGTTAATGTTGCCTTATCACCATTGACGGGCTGAAACACCTCTTCAAAACCTTGCCATTGCGGGGTTCCCGCGACATCTGCAACTATAATGAAGTTATCAATTTCTTTATAAAATAAGCCCGCTGATAATACGCCAATAGTGCCGGGATAATATTCAACTGATAAATCGAAGTTGTCTGATTCATAGGGTTGCAACTCTGGGTTACCTACTTCAGCCTCGCGCTCTGTAACAAATTCACCGTCGTCGTCTTCTGTGTTTGACTCAATAATTTGAAAAGCAGCGGACTGTTCAAATATTGGGCGTGAAATTGTTTGCGAATAAGCACCGCGCATCACCACTTCATCGGAAAAAGCGTAGCGAGCATTGAAACTAAATAACAAATAGTCATAATCTCGCTCAGTAGCCCAAGGTGTATTAATAACCTCTTCGATGTCGTTTTCTTCATCATTAATGAGTTCGACACGCATACCAGACGTTGTGAAGTCGGTTTTTTCATATCGAATGCCACCGACAAGTCGTAATTTTTCCCAATCAAATTGGCCCATAACATAGGCAGCAAAAATATCTTCGGTGCTGACATATGAAGCACCATTAGATTCAACTTCGGAGTCTAATGCTTCAAGCTCTAACAAAGGCAGTTGTTGCGTAAAGTCTTCTCTGAGAAGCGCTCGGTTCAGACCTGGACCAAAATCACCTAAATTATAATCAAGTTCACCGGTAGCAAATTTACTGCCATTTACGCTGTCAAAATCACCACCATAAATACTGATGTTAGCCAGCGCCGATTTTTCGCGTTGACGGTACTTAAAACCAGATTTGACTAAGGTGAGTCCATGTTTGTTTTCAAAGGACTTAGCGATGTTTCCTTGAATACTGGTTTCTGTATCTTCAGCCAGATTTTTTTCAAAGCTAATTTCATCAAGATCGTAATTGGCTAAATCGTTAGCCATCGTATTAACCGAAATTTGCGGGATCTCAGTTTCTAAGTTTGCCTCTACACTGGGATTTTCTGATACAAAAACGTAATAAAGCCCATCAGGATCTGTTTCATCCGACTTGGCATAACCTAGCTGATAATCCAGTGACCATAACCCTCGTTGATGCTCGCCGCCTGTTGCTAATGTAAAGATTGTCTGGGTTTCTTTGCGGTCTTTTGACTCACGCTCTATTTCAGAGTCATCGCCATCCAGCTTAAAAATATTGGCTTGACGGAACTCGTCATCAGAGAATTTACTATACAGCGTGCGCATGAAAAACTCGTCATTGAAATTGGGACGGTAATCGAGGTTTATTGCTGTGCCTAAACGCTCTCTAGTGATGCTGTAATGACGTTGTTCGGCCTCGTCATCGCCATTTGACTCGATGTTGTCAGAGCCAAAATCACGTTTAAAGTAAGAGACGGCAGCAGCGACTCCAAAGGTATCATCGATTAATCGAGTCAGGGTAATAGATGCTTTTGGAGCGAGCTTATCGCGCAACTGGTTTTGACTTAATCCAGCTGAGATTATGGTGGTGTCTTGTGTGCGGTCAAAGGCACTAATACTTTTCACATTAATCGCACCGCCCACTGCATCCGCATCCATATCCGCAGATATGGTTTTGGATACTTCTAAGGTTTGGATCAGCTCAGACGGAATAATATCTAAGGCAACAGACCTAACACCGGCTTCTGGCGAGGGAATATTGAGACCATTAATTGTGACACTATTAAGATTAGGATCGATGCCTCTAATCCCAACAAAACGGCCTTCTCCTTGATCCCTCTCAATAGAAATACCAGGCAAGCGTTGTAATGATTCAGCCGCATTTTGATCAGGAAAATCACCAATCGAATCAGCAGATACTACTGATACAATATTGCGTGCATTACGTTGTTGATTAATAGCACTGGCTTTACCACTGCGTTGACCTCTCACTATGACGACGTCAAGCGCTGCTTTTTGCGCAAGCAATTCAATTGTGGGCAACACATTTTCACCTGAGCTCACCACCACTGTCTGGGTAATAGTTTGAGCGCCTAAGTATGTAATTTTTAATTCATACTCGCCCTCTGGAAGGTTAGGAAAGCGGAACGTACCATCAGTTCTAGATAAAGAGGTACGATTTAATGCTTCTATCTCTACTTTAGCCCCTGCAAAAACCCGTTGGTTATTTTGGTCTGTTAATTTTCCAAAAAGACTTGCAGCTTGCTGTGCCATTACCACAGAACTTACAGCTGCTAAACTGACAGCCATAGCTAATTTACTTAATTTGTTGCGCATACCTTTACCCTTATCTTGTGCATACGATATTAGAAAACGTCGCTCACACTAGATGCGGATTATGACATTGAAGTGACAGTTATTTGACCAAATGACTACAGCTTCTACTTTATCTTGGTATAAACCCCAAATCATATATCGGTGAGCTAGAATGACCCCCTTTGCAAGTGCCACTCCCATTGCTTCATCAACATTTACGCTTAATTAATTCCAACATATTCATTTTTATGTCACATCGTTGAACCAATATGACCCTTCACAATGATAATTATGCAGGTGAGGGTAATGTTTTAATCTTGCAGTAATCATATTTTTTGTTGTCATTAATAAATATGATCGAGCAATTCTCAGGAGTATGTAGCATGAAGTTTGACCTTATTACGCAGCATTCACGTCTAGTCACCTTTCACGTAAGCCTATTATTGATGGCAATATTGTTGTCGGGTATCAGTGGCGAGTTTGTTCTTTGGGAAAAGGTTGAATGGTCTGATGTGATTGGCGAAGGCAGCATCGCACTGCTAACCATATTTTGGACGCTAGCCGTTATAATGAGTCGCCCGTCAGGCAAAGTAACAAATTTGCTGGTAATAGGGTTGAGTTTAGTTACCTTTTCAGCAATCTTAGATTTGTTTGACGAATTTATGGCTCCAATCAGCGCTATAAATTGGATCAGCTTGTTTGAGTCGATCCCGGCGGCGATTGGCATGCTTGTGATGACTTATGCATTGTATATGTGGCACCTCGAGCAATTGGCCCTCAACCAACAGCTACAACGACGAGAACTTGATTATCGATGGCATCAAGAGATAGATGCCATTACTTTACTGTATCGTGGCAGCTACTGGAAAGAACGGGCAAGCAGCTTTGTTAGTAACAAGGTACCAGCCTCTATTATTATTATTGACGTGGTCAATTTTTCATATGTTAATGCGCAATATGGCATCGTTGAAGGTAACCGGATTTTACGAGAAATTGCTCACTTATTGTTAATGAATATTAGAAACACTGACTTAGTCTGTCGTTATGCGGGAGATAGGTTTGTTATATTATTGCCACAGACCAACCTACAAGATGCGATTGAATTGATTAACCAAATCGAGCGCAGTATTGAAAATGTTGCATTTAAACCCAGTAACAAAAATGTGTCTTTATTTACCAAAGTTAAGAGCGTTGCAGGCCGCTTAGTATTAACTGAAACAATTGAACATACGCTGAGCAACCTCAATCAAGAACTAGATACGTTAGGCGAGCATGCAGCCTAATGCTTAAAGGCTGCTTGACCAACAAAACTAAAGCGTTCGACGCGAATTATATGGCGTCCAATTTGTATGCATTAGCCACGGCGCGAGGCGCAAACAAAGATAAACTTTTGCATGGCACCGGTATATTTACTGATGACTTCACTAACAATAGATTACTGAGTGTGAATCAACTGTTGATACTTATTCAAAATGCGCAGCACTTATGCGGCGGCCATGATATTGCGTTTCAATTTGGTCACAGCCTAGTCAATACGATTGGTGCACAACACCCCGATTTAGTGACCGCATTGAAAAGCGCAAGTGATTTTAATGGCTGCATGCGAGTGTTATCAATCATGAACGCGCAAATTTTTCCATTCATG
>OOGD01000094.1_pt1 | contig 20898 bp, 20 predicted proteins | sample 1670381 | NCBI WGS metagenome assembly OOGD01 (sample SAMEA98146918, study PRJEB22522) | marine metagenome | biome: marine biome; feature: marine water body; material: sea ice | place: Arctic Ocean | collected 14-Sep-2015 | depth 1.3 m | reverse complement strand
TTATATTGCTCTGGATGTCCTGTCTAAAACTTTAACGGCAGCGAAGAGAAAAACTTTAGGGGAAGTTTGAATTAGAATGCAATAACAAATGATAAATTAAATAAAACGTTGTAAACGAAGGCTTGGAAAAGCCTCTGGCAGATAGGGCGCTATGGATTTAAATCGTGAGCTTATAAATCCTTAGCTTAAATAGACATGAGAGCACAGGTTAAACCAAAAATTAGAACGCTATTCGACCACTTTCGCCTGCCGACCAACATGGGTCAACTTTGGCCTTAGATCAATATTAATTTTAATATTAGCGTAAGTAATTAAACAGCGAGGAACTGGTAATGCGCGAAAAAACCGCTTGGGCAGCGTCTAGTGTGGCTTGCTCTAATGTAAGCTGACTGATGGCCTCGGCCAAGTCAGTATCACGTAACGCCGATATGGTCTCTTGAGTCACTGAAATATTGGCTTCATTGGCATTTCTTTGGCTATCGAGTGCATTTAATCGTCCACCTATAGTCGTTCTTACTTCCAGTACTCGAGAGAAAAAATTGTCAAGATCTTCTAAAAATACAGCCATGTTTTCATTACGCTGAGCTGTGTTGATGGACCCATCGAGGGTTTCGGCAAAGGTTTGAATGGACTCAAATGCGTCCTTGTATTGCCCCGCACTGGTGGTGAATACGTCACCGCTCGATACCGCTGTGCCCGTAATAGAAAAACGTACACCACCGACATCGATGTCGTCGCCTGATGTGTAGGTTGCACCGATGACATCATTCGCTGGGGTTGCTAAGTCGGTAACATCATAGGTTGTGGCTGATGTAAAGGTAATGCTTACATTGCTTGGTACATAGGTCGCAGCGTTAGACACATGGGCTGGCGAAATGACACCATTACCGGTGTTGGCCACACCAGCTGCTTCGTTTAACGCCGTGTTGCTGGGAATTTTAAGGAATATTTCGCTACCCGAGTTGTCGACCTGAATTTGGCGTGATTCACTAATTTGTAACGAACGCACTCCCTGATCACCATGATAGACAACGTGCGCTATAGATCCGGTTTGGTTGGCAGAAAATGGCTCAGTGCTACTTTGATAACCGGCAAATAGATAATCACCATTGGCATCTTTTGTGTTGGCCAAACCAATCAATTCGTCCAGCCGTTGCTTGACCTCAGCACTGATGGCATCTCGATTTTCTTGGCTAATGGTCGCGGTGTTGGCTTGAATCGCTAATTCTTTCAGCCTAAAGGAAACACCTTCGACCGAAATGAGCGCAGTCTCTTCCTGCTTCAACCGATTTTCAGCCGTCTCAATATTTTCCTTATACTGATTTTGTAGCTGAATCGTCTGTTCCAACCCAAGCACTTGCGAGGCGGCAACTGGGTCATCCGATGGATTAGTCAAACGGATGCCAGTGGAAATTTGTTGTTGCAGTTTGGCCAGCTTCGCCTGTTGCTGTCCAAAGGCTTCGATACCTTGAAGAAAAATCTGAGTTGTCGGGACCCGCATGGTTACCTCGTACTCTGGAGTAGTGTATCGAACAGGGTTTGTACGGTGCTGATGACTTGCGCTGCGGCTTGATAAGCTTGTTGAAAGCGAATGAGGTCGGCCGCTTCTTCGTCTAGATTAACACCAACGACTGAGGCATTTTGGCTTATTGCCTGACTTAATAACGATGCTTGTGCGTCGCGTGACACATTGGCAGCCTGTGTTTGTTAGCCAACAAATCCTACAAATGAACCATAGTCGTCTTGCAAACTAGCAGTACCACCATTCAATATAAGCTTGTTTTGTAAGTTAGCGAGATCAAGTGCATTACGATTATCGCCAGTGCCGCCGACATTGGATTGCACATCAAACTGATCAGTCGCAGCTGGCACGCCAGTTAAAGACACTTGCCAACCATTCGCGTCAATTTGCATATTGTTGGTATAAGGAATGGCATCTCCTATTGCATAGCTGGTACCACCTGTGACCACTGCTGCATTCGAAGTGAACGATGTCGCTGATGCAAAAGTAAAGCCCACAGCTGGTATCACACCACCCGTCAGAAGGGCGGTTGAGTCTGTAACAGCGCCAGCACTAATTTCTGCTCCCCCAAGGTTATTCAACGAACTACTCGTTCTGATGGGTGCGGCAGCGGCAATCAGCCTGGGATCAGTCTGTATAACATTAATTGATTCAGCACCGGACAATGTTGGTTTTATTGAGAAGCTATCTCCAGCCACAGCGGTAGCGCTGTCAATAGTGAGCGTTAAGCCCTCGAACGCCAGTGTTGTTATTGGTAATGCATTGACTACCGTTGAGGTAGTGCCTTTGTCTGAGGTCATTGTCCAGTTAGCGCCATCATAAGTAAGGCCATAATCACTGGTAGTCAAAGCGCCAACATCGGTTATGTCGCTAGTGACCGTAGCATTACCCGTGTTGGTGGTTGCGCTGAATATTGTCGCATCGCTATAACTAAAAAAATCTTGCCCCAGGTTGCCGTTTAAGTCCATGCCTGCTCGCATCTGTGTATTGACTGCCTCTGCAACACCGATAGCGGTACGCCCGAGTGCATTCGTTGCGGGTATTAATATGGTCGACTTAAAGTTTAGCAACCCGCCTAGCTCGCCACCTTTTAACTGGGCGCTCAAGTCAAATGCGCTAACAGGTCCATTATAGACGATGGTATCTAGTGCGGGGTCACTGGTGTTTGGCTGAACTGCCAGTGTATTAGTCGTGGTGCCGGTTAATATCGATTGGCCATTCCCAATAAATATAGACATTTTATTATCTGAGCTATTCACCACGGAGATATCTATCTTCTCTGCTAGCCTTGTAAGCAACGCATCTCGTTTATCGAGTAAGTCACCTGATTGCTGAGTCCCTGAATTAGACCCAGCGGAATTATTGATTGATAAATTAAAATCACGAATCGTCGATACTAATGAATTGATCTCGCCCACTACATTGCCAATCTCAGTTCTGGTGTTTTCAGCGAATTGCTCAAAGCGATCACTGATATTATGAAAGCGATCAGTAAATGACTGCGCAGTACTGATCATTGCAAATCGTGCGGTGCTAGAGGAAGGGTCGTCGGCGACATCCTGTATCGAACTAAACAAGTCGTGCAAGACTGGCGATACCCCACCTTGAGGATCAGCCAGCACATCGTCAATATGACCGGACAGTTCGGCGAACTTGTTTAGGCTCGCGTGCGCTGTGGTAACGTCACGCACTTCTGTAGTCAGGAACTGGTCATAAGAACGCTGTATTGATTCGACATGAGCACCACTGCCCATGTAGGAGCCGCCCGCAAATGATGGCGTATTTGAAGCAATTTCAACTGATTGCCGACTAAAGCCTTCTGTGTTGACGTTCGCGATATTATGACTTGTAGTACCTAACGCACGTTGAAACGAGAGCAATCCCGAGACAGCTGTATTGAGCATATCAGCCATGATTATTCTCCTTCATCAGGCTTTGGTTTGAATTGAGATTTACTAATGAAACAGCTAGGGTTTGGCCCTGCATAATATTAATTATCTTATTGGCGTATTGTGGATCTGTTGCATAACCGCCCTGCTGAAGTTGCTTTAAGTAATGCGTGTCATCACCCTTATGATCAAGGGCATTTTGATATCGAGAGCTCTCTTTAATAAATTCGACATAATCATCTAGCGCATCAGGTATTGATTCGTAGACTCGAAAGTGAGCGATTTCGGTTTGCATTACACCACCCCGAAATTCTAGTGTTGGTTTGGTTAACGTGGGCCCGTCCCAGCGACTGTCTGCTTTGATGCCAAATAGGTTAAACGCTTGCTCGCCATCTGCAAGTCGCATGCTGTGTTTACCCCAGCCGGTTTCCAATGCCGATTGAGCAACAAGTGCCTGCGGGCTAATGCCGATGGCATTGGCGGCCTTTTCGGCATGTGGCCATAAGTCACTAACGAAGCGGTCCGGCTTACCCCAGCGTTGTTCAGATCCGATCTGATTAGCTAAAACCGCATCCGACTTAGCTGGTAAGTCGTCAGTAAGGTAATGACTCACCTTTACAGCTGGATTTTGTGTTTGATAGGTCTCAGTCTGATACACCGCCGGTATGGTTGGAGAAATAGGTGACGTTTTAAACGCCTGAGCTTGAGATTCTGTCGTTTCTGGTCTGTAGGCTACTTGTATATTCGATTCAGCCAAATGAGTGACGGGTGGATTGGTAACTGCACGATTAGGCATGGGCAGATTTATTGTCGGCAGATTGGCAACCGATAGATCAGCCATTTGCGGTGCTGCCCCGATAGGCAACGAGTTGCCACCTTTGCCGGTTACTTGTGTTAGTTGACCGCTGTCTAGCTGATTAATAGCTGATTGAGTGTCGTCTAGCTGAGCACCATCTAGCTGGGCGCCATCTAGTTGAGCGCCACCGGGCAAGTGCTGCATTAGCATTTTAGCAATGCCCATACCACCTTGTTTGGATAGGCTCACAGCGAGTTGTTTGTCGTACATCTCTTGATAAAAGTCGACTGTCGAACTTTCGTTTGATTCGTCAACCGTAACCGCAGAGCGCATTGAGGCTAGCATTTGCTGCACAAATAAACTCTCGAATTGTTCGGCTACGGCCTTTGTAGTCTCGACCGATTGATTCCTGGCACCGAGTTTCATTTCTGAATACTGCTGTTGGTTCAGGTAAAAATCGGTGGGTGACGAGACGCTCATTGATAGATTCCTAGTTAATTAATGATCTATTGACGATCAGGCTATTTTGTCTAGATAACAATTAACTCTGCACTTAACGCGCCAACTTGCTTCAGTGATTCTAAAATAGCTACCAAATCACCGGGTGAGGCACCTACTTGATTAACCGCTCGGACGATTTCACTCAAGGTCACGCCCTCTGGAAAGCGAAACATACGGCTGCCTTCTTCATCCACCTGAATTTCTGTTTCGAGTCTAATGGCAGTTACGCCACCACTTAAAGGTTCAGGTTGAACCACCTCTCGTGAGTTGGTAATGGTGACAGTTAAGTTGCCGTGGGATACCGCGGCTGAGTAAACCTTGACATTATTACCAATCACGACTGTACCTGAACGCGAATTAATAATGATTTTGGCGGCAGCTTCTCCGGGCTGAAATTCCAGGTTTTCGATAAACGACACAAAACCCACTCGCTGTGAGATATCTTGAGGTGCGTTAATGGCAACCGTAACGCTATCCTGAGCAAAGGCATTGTTTGGCCCCAATACGCGATTAATGGTATCGGCCAGGCGTTTAGCCGTCGTGAAGTCAGATCTTTTTAAGTGCAGCACAATATGATCACCACTAGCGAATGGGTTCGCTACTTCTCGTTCGATACTGGCGCCATTGGGGATGCGCCCAACACTTGGGATGTTGATACTAAGTGATGATCCATCAGCACCTTCGACGCCCAGACCACCGACAATCAAATTGCCTTGAGCCATTGCATAGATATTGCCGTCAACGCCTTTTAATGGCGACATCAATAGGCTGCCACCACGCAGGCTTTTGGCACTACCCAATGAAGACACAGTAATGTCAATCGTTTGACCTATTTTCGCGAACGCTGGCAGGTCGGCATGAATCGCGACTGCCGCAATGTTTTTGACTTGTGGGATCACGTTTGCAGGCAAGGTAATGCCATATTGACCGAGCATGCTCTTGAAACTTTTAACCGTAAATGCGGTATTGTCTCCAGAAACATCGAGACCTACGACGAGACCATAACCTACCAATTGGTTAGTTCGAACGCCTTTAATAGACGTAATGTCTTTAATGCGTTCGGCCCAAACACTACCTTGAGCTGTAATCAAGACGAGAAATATGAATAATTTAATTTGCTTCATCAGTAACTCCTAATAATGAATATAAATATCGGGTTATGAAAACTTATTGAGTGAGGAGGATATATAGGTTCGTTTTAACAACGACGACCTAAAACGGAAATAGCGGGCTGTCGAATAAACGACTTAACCAACCTTTAGTGTTGGAATCGGCAATGGTACCGCCACCACCATAGTAGATCCGGGCATTCGCCAGCTTTCTCGACTGCACCACATTATTGGCACTAACATCTTGTGGGCGCACCAGTCCAGATAATCGAATAAATTCTGACCCTTGATTCAAACCGATAATTTTCTCACCGCGCACCATCAATGTACCATTGGGTAAAATGTCAGCGACGGTAACCGTAATTTCACCGGTCAGGCTGTTACTTTGAGCGCTATCGCCACTGCCGGTAAAGTCTCTTTCCGCATTGAGCGAATTGGTCAAAAAAGGAGCACCTTTATAGGTCGGAATAGCCCCTAGAATCGCCGTCGCTGACATTCCAATATCACTATCTTTTGTGGTGTTGGTAGCGGCTGATTTGGACGCGTTCGTTGATTCAGACAGGGTAATACTCAGCAGATCACCGATCCGAAATGCCTTGCTGTCTTCAAACAATCGAACTGATCGGCCCTGTTGGAATATCGAACCATTAGCCACCGGTTGAAAAGCGACTGCCTTTAAGTCAACCGGTGCATACCGCGGGTCTGGTTGAACCGCAGTTTGAGTTGTCGCACAAGCATTTAACAGCACCAACAGGGTTACCAGCCCTGCCATTTTTATGGTTGGTTTCATCACATCACCTAAACATTGTTATTCAGGAATTGCATCATGCCGTCAGCAGTCGAAATGACTTTCGAGTTCATTTCATAAGCACGCTGGGTTTCAATCATACCCACCATTTCTTCAACAATATTGACGTTAGAGGCTTCAAGTGCACCCTGGCGCAAGTTACCAAGACCCGTCAGCCCAGGTGTGCCTGCTTGAGGCGAGCCACTAGCAGCCGATTCGACAAACAAATTTTCACCGACTGGTTGTAAGCCGGTGGGATTGATAAAACCAGACAATTGAAGGTTGCCGACGGTTGTCGGTGTTGGCTGGTTCGGCAAAGCGACACTCACAATACCATCAGTACCAATAGTAATTGATTGAGCATCACGTGGAATATTGATGCCTGGCTGCAATGTGTAGCCACTGGCGGTCACTAATTGCCCTTGATCAGAAACCTTAAAACTACCGTCTCTGCTATAAGCTTGAGTACCATCGGGCAATAAAACTGGGAAGAAACCTCTACCATCAATGGCGACGTCTAGAGCATTGTCTGTGGTGGCGATACTACCTTGAGTGTGCATCTTTTCAGTCGCTACCACTCTCGTCCCGCTACCCAGCATCAGGCCAGTCGGCAAACGGGTGTCCTGCGATGTCTGGCCACCGACCTGACGTATATTTTGATAAAGCAAGTCTTCGAAGACGGCTCGTGACTGCTTGTAACCCGTGGTACTGACGTTGGCAAGATTGTTTGATATGACCGACAAGCGCGTTTGTTGTGCGTCAAGTCCGGTTTTTGCTACCCATAAGGCTTGGTTCATTTCTCATCTCCGATAAAGGGGGTTACAAAGATGTATGCAGAGACTGTGCCAGATTTCCTATCGAAAGCTAGATAGGGCTAATTATGATAAATAAGATTTAAGTTAGATCGGTAACAAGGTAAATGGTGGAAGCGTTTGCTATGGTTGGGAGCCTTTTTGTTAGCGATGAGAACGACTATTTTAGAATGGCCCATTCGCGATTGAATGGGCCATATAACAAACTATTGGCTACGGACGAGCTAACTCTTCCTCATCGACTTCAGGTTCTAGCAGATCGGCACGAGAAATACCCAGTGATAAGGTCGTTGTTGTGGCTACATAAATCGACGAATAGGTGCCAACGAAAACACCAATAATGAGTGCCAACGAAAATGCATGTATTGCTTCACCACCAATAAAGAATAGCGAAAACAGCACTAACAGCGTGGTAAAGGAAGTCATCAGTGTTCTAGAGATGGTTTGATTAACAGAAATATTGGTGACTTCTTCCGGTGTTCTATTGCGAATTTTACGAAAGTTTTCACGCACGCGATCGAATACAACAATGGTATCGTTTAAGGAATAACCAATAACTGCCAATATGGCCGCTAAAACGCTTAAGTCAAAATCGAGCCGAAGCAGCGAAAATATACCGAGCGTAATTATCACATCGTGAATCAATGCCGCAACAGCACCCAGCGAGAAGCGATACTCAAAACGAACTGACACGTAGATTAAAATCGCAATCAATGCATACAACACCGCCAGCCCACCGTCTTCAGTCAACTCTTCACCGACCTGTGGACCTACATATTCAACCCGCCGCTCTTGAACCGTTTCATCTGTCATGTTTCTAAGCAATTTAATGACGTCAGAACTAGTTTGGGCTTCGTTCTGACCGACTTTGGGTACTAGTCGAATCAGCACTTCACTGGCACTGCCAAAATGTTGTACGACTGCATCATCATAGCCATTATCGTTTAACACATCACGAATGGGTTCAAGCTCAACTGCTTGCTGATAGCCAACCTCAATAATACTACCACCAGTAAAGTCGATACCTACGTTGAGTTTCAGCGTCGCCAGACAGGCAATCGAAACTAGAATCATGATAGTTGACAAAATCATGGCGGGCTTACGTAGCCCCATGAAGTTAATATTCTGTTTTAAACTAAGTTTGGTTGACATGAACTATATCTCCTAGATTGCCAGTTTGGTGACAGCTTTACGGCCATAGATCAAATTAATGATAGCGCGGGTACCGAATATGCTGGTTAGCATCGAGGTCAAAATACCGATCGATAACGTCACCGCAAAACCTTTAATCGGACCAGTACCAAAACCGAATAAAATGATTGCGGCAATCAGTGTAGTCACGTTCGCATCCGCAATGGTTCCAAATGCTTTTTCATATCCAGAAAAAATAGACGCCTGAGGCGAGTTGCCTAATTTCAACTCTTCTTTAATACGTTCAAATATAAGCACGTTGGCATCAACCGCCATACCGACGGTGAGCACGATACCCGCAATACCCGGTAACGTAAGTGTCGCTTGTAATAATGATAAAACAGCAACCAGCAATACCAAATTTAACGTCAGCGCGAGATTAGCCACTAAGCCGAACACCTTGTAGAAAATCGCCATAAATACCAACACGGCTGAAAAACCAATGACGACTGACAAAAAGCCTTTGTTGATGTTTTCCTTACCGAGGCTTGGGCCAACGGTGCGTTCTTCGACAATTAACATGGGGGCTCGCAATGCGCCTGCCCGAAGTAATAACGCTAAATCACGAGCTTCTCGGGTGCTATCAAGTCCAGTAATTTCAAAGCGTTTGCTCAGTTGAGATTGGATAGTAGCAACATTAATGACTTGAGAAACGGTTGTTTTAAATCGCTTTTCTTCACCATTGACTTCGCGAAATTCATATTTATCTTCGATAAAGACAACGGCCATCGGATTGCCGATATTTTCCCGAGTCACATCACCCATACGGTCGGCGCCTTTACCGTTCATGGTGATAGTAACGTTGGGAGTACTGCTGCGTGAGTCGATACCTGATGCAGCGCCAACAATTTGATCACCCGTGACGATGACACTGCGTTTCAATAAAACAGGTGACTTATCGGTACGCTCATATAAGCGAGTACCAATGGGTGCCCTGCCCGATGTCTGCGCGGCAGTCCAGTCGGTAAAACTGCCGTGCACCATACGAAACTCCAGTGTAGCGGTCGCGCCTAAAATTTCCTTTGCGCGCACGGTGTCCTGAACGCCAGGAAGCTGAACTACGACTCGATCTTCACCCTGACGCTGGATTACCGGCTCGGCAACACCCAGTTCATTTACTCGATTTCTGAGTGTTGATATATTTTGCTCTATCGCCAGCTTTTTCTCATTTTCTAATGCCGTCGGGTTCAATGACATATTAATAAGACCGCTATCTGCTTCGTCACGCATCACAAAGACAAAATCGCGAAATTTATTTTCGATCTTTAATTTAGCAGCGTCACGTACCGCTAAACTGCTAAATCGTAGATCGATACCTGTCGTATTCGACTGCACCGATGTGTAACGAATTTTCTCACCACGCATAAAGGATTTAAGTTCGCTTTCTGAACGTTGTAGCGATTTTTCTACGGCCGAATCCATATCAACTTGCATTAAGAAGTGCACACCGCCGCGTAAGTCGAGACCGAGATACATCGGCAATGCGTTTAAACCTGCCAGCCAATCCGGCGTCGCTGGTGCCAAGTTAATCGCAACAGAATAACGACTGTCTAACTTTTGAAGGGCTTCGCGGATTTGACTGGATGCTCTTAACTGCTCGTCTTCGTCATCAAAACGGACTAAGAAGTTAGTGACATTTTGTTCGATTGAGCGGAATTTAATGCCTTCCGCGACAAGAATGTCTCGTACATGCGATAACTCACTTTCATTCACCAAGTTAACGCGGTGCGAGATCTGTACCGCGGGGTCTTCACCATATAAATTAGGTGTAGCGTAAATAACGCCAAAGACAACGATGATGGCGAGCAGCAGGTATTTCCATGCAGGATATTGATTGACCATAGGGGTTACAGCTTCTTAATTGTGCCTTTAGGTAAGACAGTGGCTACAGCATTAACTTGAATTTTAACTTCGACCTTGTCGGAGATCTCGCAGGTTAGAAAACTGTCATCGACCTCGATAATTTTGGCTAACAAGCCACCGGTGGTGATCAATTCGTCACCCTTCTTAAGTTCTCCAATAAGTTTTTTGTGTTCTTTTGCCTTCTTTTGTTGCGGACGAATAAGCAAAAAGTAAAAGATTGCGAACATCAAAACTAAAGGAATAATTAATTCGAAAGTACCACCAGACTGAGCGCCAGCGCTTTGTGCCATTGCGTCATTAATAAAAAAACTCATGCTTAACCTACCTGTTGCTTAAATGGATTTATTCTTTTTTTGCGACTCGTCGGAATGGTTCGTACCTACCCCGAAGCGGCGCGTATTATGGCACTAGCCCCGTATTCTCACAAGTCTTCAAGTTTATCAGCTTGACGATCTCGATAGCACATTTGGCTGAATGATTATTTTGATTGAAACTGTTCGTAAAACTCTTTACAAAAACTATCATATCGATCTTCTTCTATCGCCTTACGAATACGACTCATCAATACTTGAAAGTAATACAAGTTATGAATAGTGTTGAGTCGAGCACCTAAAATTTCTCCACATTTATCGAGATGCCTTAAATAAGCGCGCGAGTAATGCTGACAGGTGTAACAGCCACACTGTTCATCGATGGGTAGTATATCGTCCGCATAACGGGCGTTGCGAATGCGAACAATGCCCTGATGGGTGTAAAGAAAGCCAGTCCGAGCGTTTCGTGTTGGTATGACACAATCGAACATATCGATACCCCGACGCACGCCTTCGATTAGGTCCTCAGGTTTGCCAACTCCCATCAAATAACGCGGCTTGTCTGTTGGCAAATTTGGCAGGCAGTGATCGAGAGTTTCATTCCTTTCATCCGCTGGCTCGCCTACTGACAGGCCACCAATAGCATAGCCATCGAACCCAATGTCGGTTAAACCTAATGCTGATTCACGACGTAAATCAGGGTATATACCACCCTGAACAATGCCAAAAAGAGCATTGGGGTTATCAGCATGAGCAGCCTTACTTCGAGCCGCCCAGCGCAATGACATTTCCATCGATTCTCGAGCAACATTTGCCTCGGCTGGATAAGGGGTACATTCGTCAAATACCATCACAATGTCTGAGCCGAGATCACGCTGAACCTGCATCGAAACCTCAGGGCTAAGAAATATTTTTGAGCCGTTGACCGGGGAATTAAAATGTACGCCCTCCTCTGTAATTTTACGCATTTTCGCCAAACTAAAAACTTGAAAACCACCAGAGTCAGTTAAAATGGGACCTTGCCAATTCATGAAATCATGCAAATCACCATGCTTCTTGATTATGTCAGTGCCAGGGCGAAGCATCAGGTGAAAGGTATTGCCAAGGATTATTTGAGCGCCTAGCCCCTTTAATTCTTCCGGTGTCATGGCCTTTACCGTGCCATAGGTTCCGACCGGCATGAAGGCCGGTGTTTCAACGACACCACGATCGAACGAGAGTCGTCCTCTTCGGGCAGTGCCCAGTGTTTTATTCAACGTAAATTTCATTATCAGTCTCTAAATTTGGCTTGGTTTATTAGCCATGAGCTCTTCAGTTTTTTTTGATTCAATCAGCATAGCGTCACCGTAACTAAAGAAACGATATCGTTCCTTCACTGCCTTTTGGTAAGCGCGTTGAATTAACTCGGTTCCAGCAAACGCACTCACCAACATTAATAAAGTTGATTTTGGCAGGTGGAAATTAGTAATCATGGCGTCAACGGCATTAAACTTGAAGCCGGGTGTAATAAAAATTGAAACATCCCCTTTAAATGCTTTTGCCGTGCCGCTTGAGGCCACCGCCTCGAGACTACGCACCACAGTTGTACCGACAGCCACCACTTTGTTGCCATTCATATGAGCCCGACTGATGGCGTCACACACCTGCTGCGATACCTCAACCCACTCAGCATGCATTACATGTTCATCTATGTTTTCGACCTTGACTGGCTGGAAAGTCCCGGCCCCGACATGTAATGTGATATGAGCTGTTTCAACCCCTTTATTTTCTAATTCGGTAATTAGCGCCTGGTCAAAATGCAACCCTGCTGTCGGTGCTGCAACTGCGCCTGGGTTTTGGGCATAAACCGTCTGATATCGCTCTATATCCTGATCATCATCTGCTCGCTCGATATACGGTGGCAGTGGCATATGGCCGTATTGATTTAATAAGGTTAGCCAACTTTTATCACTATCCTGAGTCAGCTTGAATAAAGCCCCCTTTCGTTCTGTCATGACACAACTAATGTGATTTTCTAATAATAAAACAGCGCCAGGTTTAGGTGATTTACTAGCACGAATATGGGCTAGCAATGTTTGATCATCTAGTATTCTTTCTACCAATACTTCAATTTTGCCACCTGATTGCTTTTGACCAAACAGTCGCGCCGGTACAACCCGAGTATCATTAAAAACGAGTAAATCACCAGGATTCAAAAAAGTAGTAATGTCAGTAAATTGTCCATTAATAATATCACCTAAACAGGGTGCAACCCGCAAAAGACGGGAAGCACGGCGTTGCGCCAGTGGCTTTTGAGCAATTAGCTCTTCTGGCAAGTGGTAGTCAAAGTCGGCTAATTGCATAATGAAATTTAAATGGGTTGAGTTGGGCTGATGCGATTGAAGGCTTAGTTGAAAATTTTGGTGTTTAAAAAAAGTGTATGATACCGTTCAGTAAAGAGATTGCCACTGATTCTAAATTTCTGCCTTATTATTACCCTGAAGGCCTACCACAAACAAACAAATTGCATTAGAATCTCCCCACTTCAAGGCCGGTGTGGTGAAATTGGTATACACGATGGATTCAAAATCCATTTGCGCAAGCAGTGGCGGTTCGAGTCCGCCCACCGGTACCATATAACAAACTAAGGACGTCTATTGACGTCCTTTTTTGTGCCTGAAGCTCAGATATGCAAATATATAACGCTCAATCTATTCATGTGCTTTAACGTCGATTGATAACCAATAGCTATAATAATTTAATCGAGTATAAGCGGTTTGATTGAAATAAAACCCATAGTGACGAAGCAAAGCGTCACTGAAAAACTAACAGATATAGAATATCGACAGGCCAAGACGGAAAAAGCTTTAAGATCAAGGCGTACATACAGGAAGAGTGACTTAACGTAATCCACTACTCACATCGATCATAATAGGGTTGTAAAGCCTCTAAAATAATGAACTACGCGTTTTTGTTAAACGCTGTGTCCAAAAAAATAATACGATTGGTTATTGGAACATTTATTAAGTGCAACAAGGATTCTTCTTCAGGCAATAACGGAGTATTTCAACGCCAAAAATCTTATCAGATTCGGCTGCTGCATAAACGCTTTGTTATAAGCGTCACCTAAAACGATCATCCACAAGATTTATATTGGGTGAAATTTGAATATCGGCCTAAATTAGATAATAGCTGTACTTCAGATTTAATTGACCTGTAGTTCCTCCCAAATAGGATTTCCATAAAGTGGAACCGTTGATAAAGAATGTTCATATGAACCGTCAATCTCGGTCGTTGAGTAAGACAGATAAATCAATGTACTTGAACTCTTATCAAATATACGTCTGATTTTTAAAGTTTTAAAAAATATTGACTTTGATCTGTTAAAGACAACTTCACCTGAATCTGAGCCATCAATTGATTTCATTTGAGCCAGTGTTATGTCGCCCGTTTGTCGACAAGAAATTGACGTATTACTAGGATCAACAAAATCTAGATCACTAATTACATGGGCAATAAAACAAGTAACCCCTATTACTTTTGGATCTATTAAACGTTCTATTTTAATATCCTTTAATGTTAATAAACCCAAAGAGACATCACCTACCTGATTTTTATTTTTTGAAAATAAAAAAAAAGCAACGAACACTAAAATCAATACGACAACACTAATAAGTAATTTTCTTTTCACTCTTTATCCTTCAATCATTTGAATATGTAACAATCTGTCACCGTTATTTTTTCCAGTCAGTAACTGCAAGCCATCCGTAATTTTAATTTGAGAGCCTATAGGAAAACACTGTTTACTCTTAACATCCATTAACTCTTCTATACTTTGATTGACTAGATACCATTGATTATTGTGAAAAACGAAATAACCCTGTCTATGCTTATCAGACTCTTTTAGCCGTTCATTCGGGTGAATTAATCTATTGGTATGCCAAGGAAATAATGACTGATTTGAATAGACCATCAACCGATGATTATCGGAAATAAATTTACCCTTTGTTCTCTCTGAGTAAAAATTAATAATCGGTAAAGCTCCTTTGTATGGTGTGCCACAAAAAGGACATTTCGGTGAATTTGTATTGTCAAAAATAAACCATTTTTGTTTACAACCTTTATTCACACAAGGCTGTATTAAATCTATCGATTTAATTAAGGCGTGCTCCCATTCATCCGCAGTGGGGCGTTTTGCTGGCTCATGCAAGCTCTCAACAAATGCCCTATCAAATAATTCAGTTAAATACGGCCCCGTAAGCGTGTAGGGAAGCTTTTTGGTGTCCTTCCAGGGTAACTCACTTGAACTAACTTTTTTGGGATCAACTCTATTTTTGTTTATTAAAGGATGCTCAATAAAAAGTGCATTTTGGCCCATGGCCAACGCTTCATCTTTTTGAGGATCTAAGTCGTGCACTTTGTCCCCGCGTAAAGGATGCCGTAATAATAAATAATTATAAATAAGAACCGCTAGCGCATGCCGATCAGTGGAAATACTCGGCAATATTCTAGCGGGGTCATTCTTCGATAGGTGTGATGTCTGAACCACTTCAGGCGCAATAAAATCAGGCGTACCAACCACGTCAGGCGGGAATTTTCCAGGCACAACCAAACCATCTACATCAATTATAGTCGCATGGCCTGTTGATGGTGAAATTAGTACATTTTTATAACTCAAATCGGAATGGGCTAATCCAGCCGCATGCATGCGCCTAACCGCTCTAGCAATTATTAGACTGATTCTCAAATAGCTAAGCCAATCACCCTTCTCGTTATCATCCAAAAATCGATTTTGATTATTCGCTGAAGCAAACCATTTACCCTGTTTTTCCTTGCCTTTAATCTTCAGAAAGTCATTATTGACTGACCCGTATTCAAAGAAAAAATGCGATTGATAAGCCGGCACTACAACACCTGTGAGGCCATTATGTTCTACAATTTTCTCTGGCCAGCAAAATAAATTCTTCCAATACTCTCCATTGCCACTATTATAAATGCTGTCACGATATGGACCCGTAATCATTTCGAGACGTTCGCGGCTAGCGACATCTAACTTGTCACGATAAAATGCTACAACGTATTTTTTGCAGGGACTAAAATAAACGTCCTTCATTGTGCCAGAACCGATTATTTCGTTAATGTATTCAACTTCAGTTCCATCAGTCGCTGTGATTTTACAAACTTCCATTCTGATTATTCCTTCACATAACAAATCGCAATAGAGCGATCATCATGATTACCAGCCGACCAAAACCCCATCCATTCTAGTAAATCTTTCTCTCCCTGTTTAATATCTTCATTTCTAACAATGGGCTCTAGTTCAGACCATAAATCGTCCCAACACTCTACCTTAGACAACTGATGCTCTGTTTCAAATTTAGCATCTGTAATACCGTCAGTAGCCAGAATTAGAGCGGTCATAGAATCAACTTTATGGGCCCTGATTCGACCATAGATACTAGCATCGCCAAACAGTTTGTTATCTAGAAACCTTGTTTGACCGGCGTATTCCCCGCTATCCGGTTCGCCTAATAACTTTACGGCACTTCCCTTTTGATAAATAACGGCACCACCATCACCAATCCAGAACGACAAAATTAAATGCCCATCGGCTACCGGTTTATGTGCCGCCAATAGCAGTGTTGTCGAAAAATCTTTAAAGCTATCTTCGTCATTATGATCAGACTCTGCTTGAATGGCTAAGGCAGCATCATAGACAGCCTTAACAATAGTATGTTGATAGATACTACCAAGCTTACTTTTTAATTCTTCATCGTCACCGCTGTCATCTGATGGAAGATTAAAAATTTTTTCTAATTCAATACCGTAATCACCATTTAGCGTTTCCCTAAGCGTATTGGTTGAACGCAAAACAGCTAATTCAGCCCCTTTCCTTGAGTACTTACAAGATCCTGCACCATCTGCAACACATATGACGCTCCAGCCTGAGCCTGATGGACTGTATATTTTAATATCATCATCCCGATGAGTACCTTTGTGAGCATGCGAACGACCCCTAACACTTGCGGCAATTGAATTAACGGTTTTTGATATAAAAGAGTCAGAGGCGGTATCTGGCTTATGAAAACGTGCTGTTTTGTCCGATGGTAAATCTTTCCATAAGGATCGTGGGTTAGGAATTACGGATATTTTTACTTTACCTCTAACGCCCTGCTTCCCCCCACTGGGTAATAACAGGTGGCAGTTCAGTTCTATTTCAAAATCACCACTTTCTTGAATCGTGCCATCAATCATAAATGTTGAATGATTAACAGATAACCTATCTAGTTCTGTGCCTTTTTTAACGTTACAGATCTCTAACTCTCCAGCTAGCTCATCAAGCGTCATTATTTTTTCACTAAATTGCTTTCCAGCCGTTAAATTAGCGACTCTGAACTGCACATCTAGGATTGGTAGATTCTGCAAACTTTGTTTCTCTTGTGCGTTTCTTTTATTTTTAAGACTTCGGGATTTATTTGGATGCGAATGGCTCATAACTTTCGGTCCTTTGTCTTCAATTTTGTTACATATTTCCAAATGTAACCTATTGACAAAATGCTGAACACTTGGATCTTTTGATAGCTTTTTCGCCATCCTTTTCGTAAAACGTGAATCTGAATCATACCCTTCGGCATATTCTAGTATTTTTAGTATCGTTTCTGTAGAAAGGCTCATAGTTAACCTTGACCTCGATTAACATTAAAATTTCCGCCACCGCTCTTCATATTGAACTCAATCCTTTTTTCGCACCAAGGACAGTTTGCTAGCCCCGAACTATCGATACAAAGCATTTTTTTACATTCACAAATCGCAAAAGATATTGGATTTCCACACGATGGACAGGGTAGCGCACCATCCAGAACTGAGGTATTGACGTCCTCTTGAAGCGCTTGTTCAGAAGACCATTCAAAATAACTATCATCTAATGCATACGCCCCGTCTAATCCGAAGCACTCATCTTTAATAAACTGACCCATTCCCTCAGATTTTATTTTTGAATACTTTAATAAGTATGGCTTCTTAGTTTTTGAGCACTTACCCGTCAATATGACGTAATCTGGATCAGAATTAGAAAACTGCGCCTCATTATCAATGACGGTTAGACCCGCATCTCCCGCCTTAGCTAATGAAACACCTCCAGACCGCCCTTCGATCTCAACTTGTTGGCTTTGCGCCTTCACTGAAGCACTAACCCATTCAATAAATTTTCTGAAATCCTCATCTGTTGAGCCTTCAAGAGACAAAACGTCATCTGTCAATTGCTTTAGAGTCTGCATATCTGCATTATTTCCTAGAGTAATAGCAATCATTGAAACGCGATTGGCATATTCAGCTCTCCAACGATCGACTGCCCTCTGGGGTTGATCAGTAGGTTTTCCATCGGTAATCAAAAATACCACTGGTTGCCAATCGCCTCTTTCTTGCAACGTAGTTTTGACGACTTTACTGTCTATTTCAGTCATTAAAACGTCTAACGCTGCCCCTAATGATGTTCCACCGCCCATCGGTATTTTGGGTGGATAAAATGAAACGAGATCTATTAAAGGTGTAATTGCTTTTGCCTTACCAGCAAAAGCAATTACGCTAATAAGAACTGTTTCTAAGGCATGAGGGTCTTGACGTAAAGTAGCAACGATTTTTTCGATACCATTTTCCATCTTATGAATCGGCTCGCCAACCATTGACTCTGATACATCTAAAACAAAAAATATAGGTAGTCGACGCATGTCTAACCTATAAAACGATTTGAATTTCAGGAGGTGGAGGTGGTAATTTGCTTTCCATCCCACCCTCAACCCCAGCGCTCATTGAACCAGCCGTTATTGAATCGCTGACCCATTTAAAAAACTGGGAAAAAGCTGAGCTATCCATATTATCTAAAACAACAACTTGATCCGTAATTTTCTTTAGATAATCAGTATTGGCTTTAGGCCCCGCAGCACAGGCGATTATTTCAGAGAAGTTACAGGTTTTAATCTTTGGAATAGCTTCTTGGAAGGCCATGAGATCAGACGGGGAACCATCTGTCATAATAAAAAGCATAGGGCGAAAGTCCCCTTTAACTTGATCAGATGATTTTATGACGTTTTTTTGTACTTTATCTGCCAAGAAATCAAGACCTTCGCCCATGTGCGTTGCACCTGACTTAGGTAGCTTAATATCCTCAATTTGAGCTTGATCCAAAGGTGTTAGAGGTAATATTTCTTTAACTTCCCGATCAAACGTTATTAATGACAAATGGACAGATTCCAATGCATAAGGATCTTGCCTTAAAGCGCTTAACATTGAGCTAACGCCTACATTGACTGCGTGGATGGGCTCACCATGCATAGAACCAGAGCTGTCAATCAATAAATATACTGGCAATCGTCTGCTCATATACTACTCCCTCTGTTTTGAATAATTAATGTTTAGTCAAGTCAACTAAGTTAATCTCTGGCGGTGGTGGCGGCAATTCAGAAAGCTGAGAAACTTCACGCTCACCCGATTCGATTTTTTGAGAGTTCGTCGAAATACTAGCAGAGACCCATTGAAAAAAAGCTGAAATTGTATTTACATCTGCATTGTCGAGCTTAACTACTGATTCAGTAATCTTTTGTAACTCAGACTCACGAGCCTGTTGTCCCGCGGCACAGCCAACAACAATACCTGTTTTGACCTTCTTTAGGGACTCAATGCCTTTTTGTAAATCGTCGGTGGCGCTTCCATCACTAAAAATAAAAACCAATGGGCGCCAATCACCCTTTTCTTCCATGGTAGTTTTTTTGACTTCTTCCGATATTTTTTGCGCCAGTAGGGTAAGGGCAGCACCTAAAGCAGTGACACCCTGAGCTTTTATATCTGGCATATGAAAACTCATTAAATCAGTCAGTGGTACAATTTGAGTCGCTTCACTATTGAATTCAATGACTGATAAAAAAGCAGTCTCCAATGCATATGGATCCTGCCTCAAAGAAGACATTAAGGACTGAAGACCATTTTTAACTGACTCTATAGGCTCTCCATACATCGAGCCTGATGTGTCGATTAAAAGGTAAACGGGTAAACGCCTCATAATTAACTCCTAAATAATATTGATAAGAATGGCTAAAGATTTCAAAATTCGATTTACCAGATCGATAAGTAACCCTTTGGTAAATAAAACACTAAAAAAATCAAACATCGAACCTATAACTGTAAAAGATCATATTTAATAGGCATGAACATTTATTAAATTAAAAAAATTTTTCATAAAAGCATTAATGACTGGAATCTACAGGAAAAACTATAGTACTAAATATGACCCTTGAGCCTACCTGTTATAGATATTGAGTCTGAGCCGTTTTTACAGTTGCCTCCAATTTCTTATCCGATGTTGGATCGCCAACAGCTGAAAACTTCCACTTTCCATCTTTCTTATACAATTTCCCCATGATCATCGAAACAGAGCCTGCAAACTTGGAGTCATTAGCTATGTCGAATGTTGCATGAATCTTATCCACGCGTGTAGGAGTCCCCTCATAGAGCCTGATAGAAGCGAAAGGAATAGTCTTAAAGTCATGGCCTTGAAAAGAATTTAGAACAAATACGATTTGATCCACATTAGTAGAGATTTGCTTTAAATTAACAACAATAACTTCGTTGTCTAAACCATCATCACCGTCCATATCACCTTCTAGATCATCTCCAGAATGTTGAATGCCGGTGCCTTTAAGTTGACCAAAATAAATGACCTCTAAGAGTTCTTTTTTAGCATCGAAGGTAGCACAACTAGCATCTAGATCTACCGCTTCTTTTTTTGTGCCTCCAAAAAAACCCTTTTTTTCAATTGCGCCCCAATTAACTCCGACACACATCTGTGTCATTTGACCACCATCGTCTTTTTCTAAACTAATCCGCTGACCTTTTGATAGCGATATTGCCATAACATGTCTCCTAAATATAAATACTGACTAATAAAAAATACTTGCCTATGAAATTAGCAAGCCGGGGTTAATCGATACTAAATAGCTTTGCCAAGCGGCTGAATCTTTCGGCCCACCTAAAATAATACATGGCAGTATCATTTTGAACCTAAACGACTAAAGCTTTTGCATCCAGTTCATTTACGCCTGCATTTGTGTATTTCAATGAATTAAAAATACCAACGCTCTATAAT
>OOGD01000093.1_pt1 | contig 21102 bp, 15 predicted proteins | sample 1670381 | NCBI WGS metagenome assembly OOGD01 (sample SAMEA98146918, study PRJEB22522) | marine metagenome | biome: marine biome; feature: marine water body; material: sea ice | place: Arctic Ocean | collected 14-Sep-2015 | depth 1.3 m | reverse complement strand
ATCAACTGATAGTATTCTTAATAGATCTATTAGTTGAATTTATTATTTTAATTAAATTACATTTATTAAATTTATATTACTAACCTTAATTTAAAAAATATAAACTTTAAATAAGCTATTATTTGAGCAGTTAAAACTTAAAATGTTAACCATTACTCAACTTATATCGATAAAGAAACATAGTTAATATAAAAATTAAACACGATAAACAATTGAACATCAAAGCATTATTTTCGGACTCTGAAGGCGCTCTGCACAACGATTAGTCTAGGGACTTGGATGAATATGTAAAATATTATGTGTAATAACAATTTTTCATTAACAATTTGCAAACCAAACGTTTACTTTTAACTAAGATTTTTGATAAAATACAGGTCTGATCAGTGAAACTTTTTTGGCTTTAATTTTGCCCGGAGTTTTATTTTCACTATTTTAATAAATCCAAAAATAGACTAGCTCCGCTAGCACATTAGAGAAGACACAATGAAACAAACTCTACCTGTACGTTTTAGACCATCTGCGGTTTCAAACATCGTTGCTTTATCCCTTGCACTTTCTGCCCCCGTGTCATTTGCACAAGAAACAGAACAACAAGGCCGTTTAGAAACCATTACAGTTACCGCACAAAAAAGAGCACAGAATCTTCAAGAAGTGCCCGTATCGGTCACTGCTTTTACCGGTGATGAAATGGCCGAAGCCGTTATTAAAGATATGTACGATTTACAAACAAACGTACCGGGTTTGGGTGCATTTCAAAGTCAAAGTGCTACCAACTCTAGTTTTTCTATTCGTGGCGTGGGTACCTCATCACAAAACTTTGGTCTTGAATCATCTGTTGGTTTATATGTTGACGGTGTTTATCGCGCTCGTCAAAACTCAATGATCAACAACTTGGTAGATGTTGCCGCGGTAGAAGTCTTACGTGGGCCTCAAGGAACTCTTTTTGGTAAAAACACGCCATCAGGTGCAATCCTAGTAAGCACCGTGGCTCCTAGCCACGACGGTGATGATGGCTTTGTTGAAGCAACAGTGGGTAACTATGGTTTAGTCAACCTATCAGGAGCCATGTCTTTTTCAGCGATTGAAGATGTACTCGCATTTCGCGCAACTGCTTTCAGTAGTGCAAGAGATGGCACCATCACTGATGTAAATTTGGGTGAAGATACACTCAATGACAGAAATCGTTGGGGTGCTCGTCTACAGGCTTTGTACACACCTAATGACGATGTGTCTTTGAGAATTATTGCTGATTATTCTGAAATCGATGAAATATGTTGTGGCGCACCCGTGCAGCTAAATAATGACAAGCTGAGTGCTGCCGGTGCCCCAGGTTCTGATTTGTTACTTGGCAGCCCTCTTTTCGGCGCAACTATACTTCGCGGCGAGAACTTTTATGATAGAGAAGTAGCCCTTTCTATCTTGCCTGTATCAACTATGGAAGACACGGGAATATCGGCCGAGTTAAACTGGGATTTAGACGACAATTACACCTTTGTATCTATCTCGGCATATCGCGCATTTGATTCATATGATGAAATTGATACAGATTTTATTGACGCAGATTTGTTTTTCACAGGAAACGATGCTGAACAAAGTTCATTTTCTCAAGAGTTCAGATTGGACTACACCGGAGATAAGTTAAATTATATCTTGGGCGCATACTATTTCTCACAGGAAATAGACCTTGTCTACAATATCGATACTCAATCTCAATTTGGTAGTTTCTTTGATGTGGCAGTGCTTCCAGCACTTCAAGCGTCTCCTTTAGCTGGAATCTTCGACGGACTGAATGGTATAAGCGCTCTGACTGGAGGATTTATTGCTCCTCTTGCAGCAGGTTCGGGTGACGGATTCAGCTTTACTCACTTAGCTCAACAAGAGCATTCAAGCTATGCTATTTTTGGTCAATTCGATTATCAAATCACTGACGAATTAACTTTGACCACGGGCATACGTTACACCGATGAAGAAAAAGATTTATCCACTGTATACCGCGAATTAGATCCTACTGGCCAACAACTTGTGCATGCAGATTTTGGCGCTGCTGGAGCGGCGTTAGCCAATATTGGAGCAGCATTAACTGTTGGGAACGCACCTTCGTCGGCTGATTTACAAGCGATAGCGCCACTTCAAACTGCTGGCTGGGGCTTCCCTTTTGTAACTGCTAATACTAGCCCAAGGTCAAATATTGTAGAGAACCTCAAAGATGACCAAGTTTCAGGTACATTGAAGCTTAGCTATCAACCAAACCGTGACACGCTGTTATATGCATCATACGGTACTGGCTACAAATCTGGTGGCACAAACACTGACCGTATTGCTGAAGGTTTTAATCCAATATTTGACGCTGAGACTTCTGAATCTTTTGAATTAGGTATTAAGAAAGACTTCCGTGAATATGATTTCCGTATCAATGCTGCAGCGCACTATACAACTGTTGAAGACTTTCAGGCTAACACCTTTACAGGTGGTGGCTTTAATTTACAAAATGCCGGTGACTATGAAATTTCTGGTTTCGAAGTTGAAGCAACTTGGTTACCTATTGATTCAGTTGAAGTTAACTTAGCTTGGGCATTTGTTGATGCAGAATATAAAACATTCTTAGCTGGAAACTGCTGGGTTGCCTATACATGGCATACCGGGGTCGATGATCCAGGTCGTGAAAATGCAGGCGACTCTTTCTGTAATCGCTCAGGTGACAGACCTGGTGGCGAGCCAAAGAACTATGCAGTGATAAGTGTGAAAAAAGACTTCGAATTAGCCGATGGTGTTTATAGTTATATTCAAGGTGATTTCAGCCACACCAGCGAAATTATCTTAGACGGCAGTAACGATCCTTATGCTATTCAAGATGGTTATAATGTTGTTAACTTAAGACTCTTTATGAACTTTGAAGATATTGATATGGACGTGGTTGTTTGGGCCCGTAACCTTCTAGACGAAGAGTATATTAACCGCACTAACTTCAATACACCTATTCAGGACGGTAAATTAAACGCATATATGGCTGAGCCAGCCACTTTTGGTGTGACAGTTAAGAAACGTTTTTAATTCATACTGATTTAGTGAGACAAACTTAAGCCGGCATATGCCGGCTTTTTTATTGTCTATAAAAAAGAGAATCGTTAAAACACATTCTCCAAGACTTCATGTACTGCCCATCCCAAGGCATAACAATGCAAACAAATAACGCCCCCTTATTAACGCACATTCATTAACGCACATTCATTAACGCAAACGTCACTCCTAATTCACATTTATAACTGAGAGCTATATTATCTAATCACATCATTTGATTAACAAAATAACAACAATGGTAACAATTGATTTACTTTTAAAGTACTCTAGCAAAGTTACAGGTCTAATGAGTGAATGTTTTGGCTTCATAGCTGATCGGGAATTCACTGTTTGGCATTTGTATAATAAAAAAGTCAAATAAGAGGAAGAAATCAATGAATAAAAATACTTTCCACAATTTCCCACAAACAAACAAAATATTTCAAAAAACACTACTAGTTTCAGCTGTATTAGGCGCTTTAAGTGCGACTACTCTTCAAGCCCAAGAAATTGATGCGGTTGAGGCAGAGGAAGAATTCGAACGTATATTCGTGACTGCATCAAAACGTACAACAGGATTACAAGAAACCCCTGTAGCCATTCAGGTAGTGTCTGGCAAAGCTATTGATCAAGCCAACCTTGCGGATATTAATGACTTACAGATTTTGGTTCCTACACTACGTGTTACACCATTAGAACGCTCTAGTAACGTTAACTTTTCTCTGCGTGGTTTTGGTAACGGAGCAAACAATACGGGTATTGAACCATCAGTAGGTATCTTTATCGATGGTGTATACCGCTCTCGCGCTGGTGGCGCCATTGGCAATTTACCAAGAGTGTCGCAAATTGAAGTACTCAGTGGCCCACAAAGCACCTTGTTTGGTAAAAATGCCTCTGCGGGTGTCATTAGTGTGCGTACTTTAGAGCCGTCTTATGACTTGGAAGGCAAAGTAGAAGTCGGTATTGGTAACTATAATAACCAGTTGGTAAAAGGTTACGTCACAAACGGTATCACAGATAACCTAGCGTACAGCTTATCTGGTGCCTTTAACACACGTGATGGGTTTACCGAGAGTATTAGTAATGTTGAGGGGATCAAGGACCTCAATGACAAAGATAGATGGAACTTGCGTGGCCAAATGTTGTATGAACCAACCGAAGATGTGAAGGTTCGTTTTATTGCAGACTACAGCGAAATCAATGAGATTTGCTGTACCGTAGCGGCTGCTATTAATGGCCCAACTACGGCGATTTCTCAAGCGTTAGGCGGCATAGTGCTGGATGACGCAGACCCCTTTGCTTTTCAATCGGCGCTTAATACTAGCCCAACCAATGATGTAGAAGATGGCGGTGTGTCTGTGCAGGTTGATGTGGACTTTGAAGATTTTTCCTTCACCTCTATTACTGCCTACCGGACTAATGAAGTGCTTACCGGCGCTGATGAGCCACATGATGTTGACTATAACTCTTCAGATGTCTTAAGTCTTTCAACTGATCTCAACATAGAAACAACGACTCAGGAATTCCGCCTGACTTCAACAGGCGAGCGCACGCTCGACTGGATGGTAGGCGGATTTTTCTTTACTGAAGAAGTTGAGTTTAGTGATAGCTTAAGTTTTGGTGAAGATGCCAGAGGTTTTATTGACTTTTTAATTGGTGGCCCTGGAACATTTAGCGGTGTAGAGGCGGCAATCGGTTTGCCTGACGGTTTTTCTTATTCTGCAGGCTCGCTGATTAATACCCATTTTAAACAAGATAACGATGCTTATTCAATATTTGGTAACTTTGATTACCATATGTCGGATGCATTAACCGCTACCCTTGGCATCGCGTACACTCATGATGAAAAAGAAGTCACTATTGCGCAACCCCTTAACCAAGCGTTATTTTCATCATTGCCATTACCTCCCGCTCCACACCCTCTGAGTGGCTTAAAAGCTGTGCAGTTTTTACCGCCTAACCTAGATTTACCGAATTCAGTTGAAGACAACTCAACCACTGACAGCAAAACAACCTACTCGGTACGATTGGCCTATACCTTAAATAAAAACATTAATTTCTTTGCTACAGCTGCCACCGGGTTTAAAGCCACCTCATGGAATTTATCTCGTGATTCTCGCCCTTTCCCTAGTGATGAGGCTGCATTGATTGCTGCTGGGATCACTCAGCCAAATCAAAGTTATGGCACCCGCTATGCTTCTCCTGAATTAGCAACGGTATATGAGCTAGGTATGAAGACACGCTTTAAAAAAGGCGGCCTGAATGTGACCATATTTAACCAAACCATTGAAGGCTTTCAGTCAAGCACCTTTATTGGTAGCGGTTTTGTGTTAGCCAATGCGGGAGAGCAAACTACCAAAGGGATTGAGTTTGATTCTGTTTATCGTCCTTCTGATCAGTGGACCTTGACCTTAGCAGGTACTTTCCTTGATCCAGTATACGATTCATTCGTAGGTGCATCAGCTGTAGGTGGCGGACAGATTGATCTATCAGGTACTAAGCCTGCTGGTATTCACGAACAAAGTATCACCGCAGGTATTGTTTACAACTACGAGTTGGAAAACGGTATGCACGGTTATGTGCGCACCGATTACATCTACGAAAGCGAGGTTGCACTTGTGTCGAATGTTCCAGAATCTCTTACTCGTGAGGTCAGTACCTTTAACGCAAGTGCCGGTCTGAACTTCGAAAACGGCGTGATGCTACAACTTTACGTACGTAATATCACTAATGACGAATATTTCTTATCATCTTTCCCACCTCCAACACAAACAGGAAGCTTTTCTGTGTATCCTAATCCACCACGCACCTTTGGTGTTAACGTATCGTATGAGTTTTACTAAACAGTAAACATCACAATTTAAGCCGGCATATGCCGGCTTTTTATTGTCTGGACAATAAGTAAAAGTGATCCATAAGAGCACTTCAGCAACTATCAATTGCTAATATACTCCTTTAACTCATATACCCAAACGACACCTACACTATTCACAGGTGTATTTAAATAAGGTTCAAAATCATCAAATTACTTATTAATATTAAGATGCTTGTCATTGTTGCACTGTTTTTAACCACGTCAGTCAGCGTCAATGCTTCTGAATGTCCAGACTTACTTAAATTTGTAAAACGTAAACTTAACTCTCAAGACACGGTAAATATGTGCGAGGCCTATCAAGGTAAAACGATTTTATTTGTGAATACGGCAAGCTATTGTGGTTTTACGCCTCAATTTGAGGGACTCGAGGCTTTGTATACTAAATACCAAGATAAAGGTTTTGTAGTACTTGGTTTTCCTTCGCATGATTTTAATCAAGAAGACAAAAGCGAGGTCAAAACAGGACAAATATGCCGACTAACTTATGGTGTTAAGTTTCCCATGTTTGAAGCGATGTCGGTAAAGGGTGAAGATGTCGACCCTCTATATCGAATGTTAGCGAATAGAACAGGCCAGGCGCCTAAATGGAACTTTTTTAAGTATCTGATGGATAAAAATGGCAATGTTGTTAATGCTTATGCTTCGTCAGTAAAACCTTCAAATTTAGCATTAGTAGGTGATATTGAAAAAGCGTTGCAGTTATAAAGCCTTAGAAAATTTTAAGAGCTTATTTTGGTAAAAAAACACTCTCAACTGTATCGATTTTGCTATTAGTTATGGAGTTTCGAGCGAGCACATCAGTGTTCGTTCATTTTACAGGTCACCCGACCTCAGCGTACAACAAAATCACTGGCCCAGCTGCTAGCTATACATAATGCAATAACAAGGTAAAAAATATTGCCAATATCGGACGTGCAGCCAAAAAATAGTAGGTTATTAAATACATTGTTATATTTCGTAAATGGCGATAAAGCTGGTGCACCGTGTAACAAAAATACTAATCCGTAAATCATTTGTTTTTTAATGCCAACTAAAAAAATAACACTAACAGCAGTTTTAAAATCCCAAACAAATAAACAACATATTCATTTACACCTTCAAAAACATCAAAACATCTTGCTGCTATTAACATGATTGACAAACTTATCTAGTGTCGATACGTACATACCAATACCCCATAGGCGTATCGAAAATAGAAACCATAGAATTTTTTTGAAAGGGCAGCTGCTCACCGTTCTGCATATATTTTCCTCAGTATTTCTAGATAAAGAGAGAAACCCTCTCCTTGTCTAATAACTGACCGATAGCCGGTCCAGAAAATGACAAATTAACCTTAACTTAGTTGTTTCACCTTATCGTCCAAGGTCACTGTCTTAGCATCCACTCTGTCTATGATCTTAATAATGGTGGTTTGAACGGTCTCATCCTGACGAATGTCAGTTTCACTGTTGAACGTTTCCAGCATAGGCTCAGCATTTTCTTGCTCAATAAATCCAACTTCTACTTTTGTTGCTAATACCTCAGTGGGGCCAAAATATTGAATACTGATCATTGGATAACCATGGAATCCACGTTTAACCCGCTTGTTGATGCGTTTTTGCGACTTATCTAAGTTCATATTTGATCCCATGAATTGATTTACGTTGAATTATGATAACGGTTAAAGCAAGTAAGAAGTAAATTTTTAAGTTTGGTTTAGATAAAAATATTATTGCCTGTGACGTAGAGCGACCACTTAACGTATAATATATTTAATCACGTTTGTTTAAGATATTGCCATGACAGTTGAAACCTTTACACCTAATAGAACCACAACACTAGAAACGCCAGTCAAAATCCTTGAAGACACACCTTTACAAGTCGCCAGCGGCACACGTATCGGCTTTGTAAGCTTAGGCTGCCCTAAAAATTTAGTTGACTCAGAACGCATTTTGACTCAGTTACGTACTGAGGGTTATGACGTAGTCCCCACTTATAACGACTCAGATTTAGTGATTGTAAATACCTGCGGATTTATTGATTCAGCGGTACAAGAATCATTAGATACCATTGGTGAAGCCTTAGCCGAAAATGGCAAAGTGATAGTAACGGGTTGTTTGGGTATTAAAGAAGATGAAATACGTGAAATACATCCTAATGTTTTAGCGATTACTGGCCCTCATGCCTATGAGGAAGTAGTCAATCAAGTACACCAACATTTGCCTCCGCCTGAACATAATCCTTTTTTAAACTTAGTTCCGGATATTGGCGTAAAACTCACTCCTCGCCATTATGCTTATTTAAAAATATCCGAAGGCTGCAATCATAAATGCACCTTTTGTATTATTCCTTCAATGCGCGGTGATTTGGTTAGTCGCCCTATTGGTAGCATTTTAGACGAAGCAAAACGTTTGAAAAATGCAGGGGTAAAAGAGTTGTTGGTGATATCTCAAGACACCAGTGCTTATGGCGTGGATGTTAAAAATAAAACAGACTTTTGGGATGGCATGCCGGTCAAAACGGATATGAAATCACTTTGCGAAAAACTGGGTGAAATGGGTATTTGGGTGCGTTTGCATTACGTCTATCCCTACCCTTCTGTAGACAAAATTATGCCTCTGATGGCTGAAGGTAAAATTTTGCCTTATTTAGATATTCCTTTCCAACATGCCAGTCCACGTATTTTAAAACTGATGAAACGACCCGCCGCTGCCGAGCGAACTATGGAACGCATCAAAGCATGGCGTGAGGTCTGTCCAAATATCGTTATTCGCTCAACCTTTATCGTTGGTTTCCCTGGTGAAACCGAAGAAGACTTTCAAATGTTATTAGACTTTTTAGATGAAGCGCAACTTGACCGTGTAGGTTGTTTTAAATATTCAGATGTTGAGGGCGCAAAAGCCAATGCTTTACCTGATCCGGTAAGCGAAGATCTCAAGCAACAACGTTATAATCGCTTCATGGAAAAACAATCCGATATTAGTACGGCTAAGTTACAAGCCAAAATTGGTTTGGAATATCAGGTTATTATTGACGAAGTGACACCAGAAGGCGCTGTTGGAAGATGTTATGCGGATGCACCTGAAATTGATGGCAACGTTCACCTAACTGACGAATTTGATGTAGAACCAGGCGATATTATTTGGGCACAAATCATTCATAGCAACGAATACGATTTGTGGGCGGTAAAAGTGGATGATGATGAAGACGAAGAAGACGAAATTGAAACTGCTAAATAAACATAAAAGGATATAATTATGTCAACATCTGTTACCGACCTTGCCCAAGTTATCCAAATCGTGGTGGCACCTGTCTTTATGTTGACTGGCATAGCAGGCTTTTTAAATGTTATGTCGGGACGTTTGGGGCGGATCGTTGATAGGGCACGTATTATGGAACGCCGTGTTTACACAATTAAGAATCCTGATTTTTTAGAACAATCAGAAAACGAATTAAAAAACTTATGGCGCAGGATAAAATTGATTAATCGCTCAATTGGTCTGTGTACTGCCTCAGCCTTGTTTGTGTGCGCTGTCGTGGTATTTTTGTTTTTGGGTGATTTATTACTGTTTGATTTGAGTAAATTAATAGTGACACTGTTTGTTGTTGCGCTGTTTTTGTTGATTTTTGCTCTTCTGACTTTTTTAAAAGAAGTACAACTAGCCACAACAACTTTACAGATGGGTAAAGAAAAGATATTCGACGACTAAGCCTATACCCACTGTAATTCACGTAATAAGAATAATCCTAGTGTTGAACTAACAATAGACATAAGAGTGCTACCAGCAATAATTGCGGCTGTTAAATGGTAATCGCCGCCAATGCTTCTAACCATTGGATACGCAGCTGCAGCTGTAGGTGCAGCCGTCATCATAAAGAGTACCCCAAGTTCCACGCCTCTTAACCCAAAATAAAAGCCCAAAGCTGAAGCGACAACGGGGATAAAAATAATTTTACTGCTTATGGCCCAATACAAAATACTTGAAGAACGAAACTCATGTAAACGAATAGTCGCACCAACACATAATAAAGCCAAGGGCAGAGTCATACGGGCGAGATAGTTACCCGTGTCTATCACCAGTTTGGGCACTTGAATAGGTAACAAGGCCACTATAATCGCCAGCAAAATAGCAATCGCTAAAGGGTTAGTAAACACGCTGCGTGCCACCTCTTTAACGCTGGGTGTTGTTTCTTGATGATAATATAAGGTCAAGATAGAAAAGATATTTAACGGTATCACAAGTACAGCTAAATACATCGAAGCGATAGCCAAGGCTGAATTTCCAAAGGCATTCACGGATAATGCTAAACCTATAATAGCCATATTTCCTCGACAGGCGCCCTGCACAAACGCTCCTCGAGCATGTTTATCAACAATACCGTACGCCACTAAATGGAAAATAATAAAAGCACACGTCATCACACAACCTGCAAAAACAATCAATAAAGTAGGAAAATGTAGTGTTAGATTTGTGGTTGCGATATTCACAAACAATAAACAAGGTAACGTGAGATTAAATACTAATTCTGATCCTGTTTTAGCAAACTCGTCAGTTATCCAGCCTTTTCTTTTTAATAAAATACCTAGGCCAATGATTAGGCTAATAGGTAATGTGACGTCCAAAGCATAGGTTAAAGAGTCAAAGATAAAATTTACTCCAGTAGCCGATAGATAAAGGCAGATTAATCATCTTTGAATTGCTTGTTTTGATTACCTTCAATACTAAATTGATAATAAATATCAATGGCATTACTGACCCCACTTACTGCCTCAATATATAATCTCGGATTTAATTCGTAGCGAATGGCGACCTCTGAAATAGAACCAAATACCCCTACACCATAACGCAACTGAACACCAGGAGCGATAGTACCGCTTAACGATAACTGAGTACCTTCACCTTGGCCCAACGTATCTAAATTCACGTCTTCAAAACCCAATTTATTACCTACTTTACTAATTAGGTTTTCGCTTTGCCCCAATCCCAAAGACAGTAAAGCATTGGTAAGAATAGTGTCTTGGCTGTCACCATTAGACTGGCCCATACCTTGCCCAGTTAACATGTAGGATAAAATTTGTTGTTGCTCCATATCAGGTTCAGAAAAAACGCTAATTGTTGGGTTTTGCGCAGCGCCTTCTACTCTGAGTCCAGCTATCACACTATTAGAGGTTAGATCAGGATCTCGTATGGCTTCAATATTCAAAAATGGGCGGTCTAAGGCGCTAGTAAATAAAATATCTCCTTCACGAATTATCAAATTTTGACCATAAGCCCGATAACGTCCATTCACCGATTGCACTTCACCACTACCAAATATTTCACTTTTATTGTTTTGTAATCGTAGCTCACCTTGCAAATCAGTTGTTAAGCCAAACGCATCTAATTTTACTTCGTTACTAAGTAACGGGTCGACTTTTAATAATACATTGAGTGACAGATTTTGTTGGGATGCGTTTAATTCAGCCTGTTTTTCTACCAAAATCACATCCCTAGATGGCGAGATTGAGCCTTTGGGTAATTCACGCACTTTAACCCGTGCATAGGGGATCGTGACTTCACCGTTGATCTCTAGATTATCGGGTTCAAAAACAAGATTAATATTTGGGCTGACCTTAGCCTTGATCATACTTTGATAATCAAATTCCAATTCTTCGCCTGATATCTGTAAACGACCTTTAAGTATTGGCAACCATGCAATATCACCATTTATTTTACCTAGGCCTTTGCCTAACTTATAACTGCCATTAAAATCAGCACTTTGCCCTTTTAAGCTGATGCTTTGCTCAATGGCACTTAATGCAACAGGCAATGATTCATCTTTTAAGGCACCGTTGACTAGCTTCAATTCACCGGTCAGTAAGGGTTTACCAAGTGTGCCGTCAATCTTTGCTTGGCCATTAATCCCCCCGTCTAATACGTCTAATTGTGGAATTAGCGCCTTAAGCGCAGCTAGGTCAAAACGCTCAATCGTTAACTCACCTTGTATAGGTCTGTTTAGTGGGTCGGCATACACACCAAGTTGTCCCTCTACACTGGCACTCAAAGAGCCAATTTTATTACCCGATAAATTAATTTTTGCCAAAATGCTTTTTGGGGTAATCTGCGCCTCAACTAACGTCTCGTCTAATGACAGTTGAAGGTTGCTCTGTTCGCTAAACACCCAATTACCTGGACTGAGACTGGCACTTAAATTTGCATTGGGTAGATGCTCTATATCCCAGTCACCCGTCATATCTATATTTAAGCGACTTTTAGTTTGAATTAAAGGTATGCCAGGCATCAAGCGGCTAACAACTGAAAGTACATCGAACTCTTTAAGAGACACGTCCCAGACAAACGTATTTTTCTTAAATTCAGCCTTTTTAATACAAAGCTCATTCTCGGTGTGACGCCAACAATGGGGGGCTATAAAGTATTCTTGTTTGGCCCAATCGGCCCCAATTTTAAAAGGTTCGAGTAACGTTAGATTTGCATAAGATGATTCAATGTCACCAGATAGCCAGTTACCATGCCAAGACGTTTGACTAAGCTGCCCTTGAAGACTCAAATTAACACGGGTGCTTTGGCCGCTGGTTGTTAAATCTAATTGGTGATCGCTGGCATCACCTATTATTACTATTTTTGCGCTATCAACTTGGTTATTGATTCCTTGAATACCTGTTAGTTCTAAATTTAATGCAACCGGTTTTTGCTCGTTCCACTTGATATTACCGTTGCCCACAGCTTGCTCAACAAACACCTCTGAAACCAATAAATTATTACCTAACAGCTCATACGTTAGTTCTGGCTGCTCAGTGCTACCACTTAGATTGCCAACTAAATTGAGTGTGCCTTCCAGTTCTGGAAGCGAATTAGAAAGGTCTGCGGCATCCAGCATAAACTTAATATCAAGTTCTTGTTGCTTAGACACGCCACCATCTAATAATAAGATGTTGTTTGCATTTTTTAACGACAAAGCGCGCAGTTGCAAACCGGTATTTTGATGAAAATCAGCACTTCCTGACGCGCTTAAGGGATAACCTTGCCACTGTCCGTTAATGTCTAACTTGTTTAATTTAGCTTTCCAAATACCTTGGCTATTATTGGCTTGAGTCAGCACCTCTCCATTGATATCTGCCACCAGTTCAGGCCATAAAACACTTGGGTCAAGGTGGCTAATAGCAAAACTGCCTTGCCAATCGATATACTCAGAAAAGGTCAGCTTACCTTTACTGAGTACTTGCCCACCTAAGGTTTTTAGCAACAACTCATTCAGTTCAACATTTTTATCCTGTGCGGTTGATGCGGCGATAGCACTGAGATTAATTTTGGTATCTGGGATGTTGGTTCCAGACACCATAGTCTGAATAGCCATTTTTAGTGCGTTTAAATCACCCTTAATGTCAATCAAACCCGATTCGGATGTTAACTCTGGATCTGCTAGAGGCCATTCCAAATAACTCCAACCTAATCTCATTGTAACAGGCAAGGTTGCTTTGGAAGCTTGGGCCGTTAAATCCATTAGTAATTTTAAAGGCTTGGCTTGAGAATTAACAGTGTGTGTTTGAGTAGATGAAGTTGTCTCAATTAATTCGACTTGTGTAGATAACGAATGAATATTGCCTGAAGATCGTAATGTTAGCTTTAATGGGGTTTGCTCGACCCAATTAGCATTGGCGTCTACAGAAAACACATGCTCAAAATCACCATTTAACTGCACGTTACCTGTCGCTAATAATCGCCCTTGTTCATGCTCTACAAGCAATTCATCTAGTTGCACTTTTTTCTTACTGCCCTTGACTTTAAGGCTGATTTTCTGAAGTTTTATCTCTTGTTGCTCTGCCAATTGCAAACTAGCAGCAGACATATTGAATGCCAGCACATCAAAATGTATAGGTAATACAATAGGTAGCGGGGTAATGGGCTGATACTGCCATGTAGTCCAATCAAAGGGCTCAGCCTGAGTAGCGACTTGTGATGTATCTGTAGCAAAGGTTGTTAGATTAAATCCATCCAACTGCATTTTTTCTATACGAAGACGCTGATAAAAGTCTAATTTACTCGTTAGTTTCTGCCACGATATGCTTGCCGTATCTTTTACCTCGAGAGAAAACGTATTTAAGTTAATATTGTCGATATAAACATGAAAAGGTAAGCTAATGGCAGATAAAGCTGGTTCGGCATTAGTCGAGGGGTCTGTTGGTTGTATTTGAACAACTATTTTATCTGTACTCATTGAGTCAATACACAGGGCAAGCTTCAATACACATGACAACTTAATGGATAGTCGCAAGTTGTCAATCTCGACTTTGCTAGTCAGTTGTTTCCATTTTACCGAAGACAAATGCAACTCAGACCCTACCCCCCCGCTGCGATAATCGATAGTCAACTCATCAACTAGACTACTTGACGTGTTAATAATTGTTTTTGTGCCCCAAGGTGTGAGTACAAATGCTATTAAAAGACCTATAACAATCGTTATCACCAGAGATGACTTGAGTATGCCGGTGATGATTTTACGGTTTAAGCTTGATTTTTTTTGTTGTTTTTTGGCAGGTTTTTGTTCATTTGATACAGAGCTCATAAAGAAGGCCCCATGGAAATATGGAAATAACGTGTTTCACCAAAATCACTCTTGCCCTTGGCGAGATACAATCGAACCGGTCCAATTGGTGAGTTCCAGATGGCTCCAAATCCGATACCGATAGCCGGATCTTTAAATAACTCTTCTGTGGCATTACCTGCATCAACAAAAGCAGCAGCACGCCAATTTTCGGCAACAGGGTAAGAATATTCAAAACTCGCTACAGCCAAGTATTGCCCACCTGTAAGTTCGGGCTTGCCATCAGAGTCGAGTTCAAATGGTGATAAGGTTTTGTAATCAAAGCCACGTACGCTTTGGTCACCCCCCGTAAAAAAACGCAAACTTGAGGGCACCTGGTCAAAATCATTAGTGACGATACCGCCAAGCTCAGCGCGCCATGAAAAACGATGTTCATCGTAACTTCTGACCCACTTCGATGCTGCTGTTATCCGAAACATATTGATATCTGACAACAGCGAATCTGAAGAAAATTCGCTAGTGATGGTTTGTTTATCACCCCAACTGATATCTAAACCGCCATTACTGCGTAACCGGTTCAAAGTAAAACCTGGTGTCAGCAAGCGGGTTGTTTGTTCTGGCTCTAATCCTTGGATAAATGTTTCTTGTTCAAGCCTAAGAAAAGCCGAGCGTTGCCAGTCTGAATTCTCGACTGTCCAATGCCGAGTAGCGGACAAAGACCACTTATGACTACTGGTATCATTATCATTTTGTGCCTGATACCCCGCCTGATAACTCAAATAATTTTGAATTGCGTCTTTCAAAGGTACTTTATAATCAACGGCAACATATTGCTCAGGAGAGGAAGTATACACTTCAGCCCCAATAGAATGACCACTTTCGTTTACCCATGGACGCTTCCACTTGCCGGTAAATCGAGGTCCATCAATATCAGAAGATCCCCCGACCCCAACATCAAAATTGTCTCTTGGCTTGTGGGTTAAAATAACTTCAATAGGTACCACAGCATTAACCGATTTAGCCACTAAGGGTCTGACAGTCACGTGACGAAAGTATTGCGTTTGTTTAAGCCTCTGATTAAGTAAACCCAACTGGCTAGCTTGATATAAATCGCCCGTCTTGAAAGGCGTTAAACTTTTTGCCAACTTTTGCGACCGAGTATCCTTGCCAAAACGTAAGTCTCCAAATTTGTAACGTAAACCGCTTTGCATATGCAGCGTAATATCAGCAACATTTAACGACTCAAATACCTTTATATTGCTTTGTTCAAATTCAAAATCAAAGTAACCCCGTGACAAAGCTAAACTTCTTAGCTCATTTTTAGCTTTTTCATAAACTGAGTGCACAAGAGGTTTGCCCTGTTTAAGCTTAAAAGAACTGATAAGTGTTTGAAGTTCTGTGTCTTGTGCACCCTGTCCTTGAATTTTAATAGACAGTTGCCTAACAAGCGTTATAGGTCCTAATTCAATCTGTAAAATCCAATTTTTATTTTTTGCTGAATGGCTCGATTTGATACTAGGAGCTATAACCACAGTGGTTGCTTGGTAATAACCAAACACCTGTGTTGCCGCATCCACTTTTGATTGCAGACTTTCTTGATAGTGCCCAAATTGATAACTAGCAGTAGGGATATCCAAGGTGTGAATATGCGCCATAACATTATTTAACACACGTTCATTTTCAATCCCTTTAATGTCGACCTCTGTAGCGTGCACCTTCAACAAAGATAATAGACATAGAGATAAAAAAAGGAGGGCTCTTAAAAAAAAAGAACTCGAAAAAAGAGAACTTTGAAAAAGAGAACTTGAAAAAAAAAGTCTTAAAAAATAAATATAAAAGGACAAAACTTCTCGCTTCTGACACGTGATTGAAATCTGAAAAATCATCAGCACTAACATTACAAATTAATTAATAATCTATTCTACAATAGGCCTAGACAAGTGTATTGCAGAAAATATGTATTTACGCTTGGTCAGCCAGTGATGTTGCATTAACATAATAAGATGTCTTTGCTTGAAATTAAGTTCACATGTCTAATCCAATAACTTCCACCACTTCAGATAGCCCCGTATGTATTGTCACCGGCGGTAGTCATGGCATAGGTGATGCTATATGCGAAAAGTTTAGTGCTCAGGGCTACACCGTCATAAACCTTGATATTAAAGATAACTTAACACAATCAAAATCAATAGAATGGCTTAAATGTGATGTGTCGGTCTCTTGTGAGGTGAGACAAGCTATTCAACAATCTGTCCTAAAGTACGGCAGGGTTGATTGCCTTGTTTCAAACGCAGGTATCCATTTCTCTGCAACCATAGAAGATACCAGCGAAGAAGATTTTGATCGGATATTTGGGTTAAATGTAAAAGGGGCAATTACTGCTACCAAAGCAGTGTTGCCACAGATGAAATCACAACAAGGCGGGGTAATATTGTATATAGCATCTGACCAAGCGCTTATTGCTAAACAAAGCTCGTTTGCTTATAACATGAGCAAAGCTGCACTGGCTTCAATGGCTAAAACTACTGCCTTGGATTATGCTAAATATCAAATAAGATCTAATGCTATTTGCCCCGGCACCATAGAAACCCCGTTGTATCACAACGCAATTAATCGTTATGTTGCCATATCTGGTGCCAATATTGACCAAGTGCACGCTGAAGAAGCAGCCCTTCAACCCATTGGGCGTCTTGGTCAAGCTAGCGAGGTTGCAGCTTTAACCTATTTTTTAGCCTCTGACGACGCTCGATTTATTACCGGCAGTTTACAGGTGATCGACGGCGGTTATACCGCGCAATAGCGGCTATGACACTATGACTGACCCACACAATAAAATTATCGACCCACATTTGCACTTATTTAATCTGCAAAAAGGAAATTACGCTTGGCTAAAACCACAGAATCCACCTTTTTGGCCAGATAAACATCTAATAAACAAAAGTTTTATCGAAGCAGATTTGTGGCTTCAGCAGCCTAATCACTTATCTGGATTTGTGCACATTGAAGCAGGGTTTGATAATCAGCAGCCGTGGCGAGAAATAGACTGGCTAGAGCAACACTGCACTCTGCCTTTTAAAAGTGTGGCTTTCGCTGATATCACTGCTACCAATTTTGGTGTCCATGTTGACCTGTTAAAACAGTATAAATCAATAGCAGGTATCCGACATATTCTGGATGAGCAGGCTGAACAGATACTCAGAACAACATTAGTACATCAACACTTTGCCTTGTTATCAGACTATGAATTAAGCTTTGATGCTCAGCTTTCACTGACCGATAGTCAAGCTATTCAGGAATTGGTCACTCTGGCTAACCATCATAAAACTCTACGGATCATCATTAATCATGGAGGATGGCCACCAGCTGCCAATAATTTGAATAAACAGAATATTTGGAAAAAAAATTTACAAAAACTCTCCAAATGTGAAAATATCGCACTTAAATTATCAGGATGGGAAATGTTGGACAGAACATGGCAACCCCAGCAGATAGCCATGTTGATACATCACAGTATAGCCACACTGGGGGATAATAGAGTAATGTTAGCCAGTAACTTCCCGCTATGTTTGTTCTCAATATCTTACTCAGACCTCTGGAACACTTACGCCGCAATACCCGGATTAAGCGCCCAATCTTTTGAAAAAATCACCTATAGCAATGCTGCAAATTGGTATAGGTTTAATACATGATTGACATATATTAGTAGATATTAAGACGTTTAGTGAGAGTTAAATTATCACTCTGGAATTATTTATTACACATTGTAATCAGTTATTGTGGATATAGACGTGAATGTGCATGTATGGATGTTTCTTATGAATGAAATAACAAATTTCTGTTGATAATTGAACACCTGACATGAAAAATTAATACTGCCTGTGAGCTGAAATTACAATGGGTTTAATCGGGCGCTAGTCATATACGTAAAACTCGGTGATAATCGTCCGACCAGATTGAATAGAGTGCCTCATTTGAATTATTTAAAACTTTGCGACAATTCTTCTGCCCACATACAAAGCTCTTTTAAAGCCGGTGTAGTAACTATCATGATGAACAAGCCAAAGAAGTTAAATGGCTGGACAACTGACATGATGGATGCCTTTGCAATGGCGTTTAAAAATGCCGCCAAAGATGAACAAACTAAAGCTGTTATTTTCACTGGAGCAGGAGAATATTATTCAGCAGGGGTGAATCTAGGTGGTACTTTAAAACTAATGGCACCCAAAAAGCTGCATAGATTGATTGTTGAGCATAATGAGAACTTGTTTGATCGGTTTTTGACATTTCCCAAACCTATATTAGTAGCAATTAATGGTCCAGCCATTGGTGCCAGTGTGACGTCAGCTACGTTATGCGATGCTATTATTGCTGCAAGTACATCTACTTATTCAACACCTTTTGCTGCTCTAGGCATCACTCCAGAAGGATGTTCTAGTATTCAGTTTGCAAGGCTTATGGGAGAAAAAAATGCCCAGCGTATGTTGGAAAATGAAGGCTGGAGACCAAATGCAGATGAAGCCCTCGCTGCTGGTTTAGTTCAATGGGTGGTTCCAAAAGATCAGCTACAAGCTGAAGCTCAAAAAGTTGCCCAAGAATGGATTACCGATGGCCGCAGCCGCAAAATTTTAGGTGGTAGTAAGTTATCAGAGTTACAGGCGGTTAATGCACGCGAGTCAATCGAGCTCGCTAACCGATTTTTAGGCGCTGATTTTTTAAGAGGCCAATTCAGCTTTCTTTGGCGAAAAAAGAAACACTTACAGTCGATAGTATTTTTGATACTTTGGGGACTTCGACCGTTATGGAAGCATTTTTTATGATAGAAATATTAGCTTTCAAAGCAACTTAAGTCTTCGATTAGTTATCGTGAATATTCTTCTAAATCCACTTTGACCTCGGTGACTGTTCTGGTCTAATTGAAATGGACACTTTAATAAAATATAATATTGTTAATTATTGGAGTCCCTATTAATCAAAAAAGAGCATACAAGAGTTACCCGAAAGAATGTAAAAAAAGCCGTTGCGTTGATCACTAGCGGCGCTGGTTCTCAAACCCAGAGTTAATCTGACGCGTTTAGATCAGAAACACTCTTGTGCCTCACCCTTAGGGCAACCTATGGTTGTCTAATTTCATTCACGATGAATGTGTCATGATGTGTTTGTCCGGGGTGGCCTCCACGGGTTGGCCTCAACCAAACAGTTGACACCGCGTGACAATAACATCAGCAAAAAGAAATAAGACTTAACAAGCATTGCCGACAGGGCAGGAAAAAACACGGGCACAAAAACACCAATCTATAACCTAGGTGCAAAGATTTAAACGGTTTTTTGGGATAGAAATAGAATCTTCTCATCAATACCTTAATAACTGAGGCTGAGTGTCCGCACATAACCTAAACAATCTAAGTGTAGATGATGGAGGTTGAAAGACTATATTTAGACTCTAGTCTGACTGTCACCTCAGTCCTTCTTAACTTCTGCAATTCGCACGTTTGAGCTGAATAGATGCAAGAAAGAGGTCAGAGTTTTAACTTCAACTCTAGTATTTAAAAAGTTTAAATCTGTTCACTTTACGAAGTGAACAATTCAATATGTTGTATATACCCATACCACTGTTACTATGGGTGTATCAATAAACGGTCAGTCATTTTAAGTGAAAATCACATGTCGAATCAAAAAGCTGGGGCAGGCGGTTATGATCAAGTGTTCGCCGAGCAGCAAGAATATATAGCCAAACGTGCATCGGGTTATCGTGAACAAGCCCTTAAAATATATCCTTGGATCTGTGGCCGTTGCACCCGTGAATTTTTCCACAAAAATCTTTCAGAGTTGACGGTTCACCACGTCGATCATAATCATGGCAATAATCCCAGCGATGGCAGTAACTGGGAACTGCTGTGTTTGTATTGCCATGATGAAGAACATTCTAAGTTTGAGAATCTGGTGCGCTACGGTAGTACTGAGGATACAGAAATCAAAACAAGCACTTACAATCCATTTGCAGATCTAAAAGATCGGATGAAGCAAAAAAAATAGGCTTCCTGGGTCGAATTCGCTATGGATACTGCGCTACTTTTATGGAGCATAGTATTTATGCTCAATTGGTGTAGGTTACTTTGCGTATGGCAAAAAACGTGCAAATCTAATTATTCGATATACTGGCGTAGCACTTATCCTCTTTCCATATTTTATTGATACTTCATTTCTTCTAGCCTTATTGGGATTAATACTGATGGCTTTACCAAAACTGCTGATGCGGTATATGTGAAATCTGAGTAATTTGCCGTCACATTATTATAGATTAATCGTAATGAAGTTAAACATACTCTCCCTCGAACACCTTTAACGGTGTCAATACTGACCACAATGTTTCAGCTATACATGTTTATTATTTCGGTGCGAGATTAAAATTGATGAAAGTTGTGTACGCCCTTCTTTTAAGTTTTTAACACCTGTTTTTTCAGGGAATCTCTAGCTTTATTGTGGTTCATACAATTCTCGGGTAATGCTCAAAAAACGCTCAAACACTACACCATAATTCTTCATTTACAGCTTCACAATCGAACTTCGAGTAACTTTTATTATTCTTTCAAAACAAATTTACAAAAACTGATAGTATGCCCGCGCTAACCATTTAGTATCTAACCGTT
>OOGD01000092.1_pt1 | contig 21134 bp, 15 predicted proteins | sample 1670381 | NCBI WGS metagenome assembly OOGD01 (sample SAMEA98146918, study PRJEB22522) | marine metagenome | biome: marine biome; feature: marine water body; material: sea ice | place: Arctic Ocean | collected 14-Sep-2015 | depth 1.3 m | reverse complement strand
ATCTACTGCGGAAAAGCCATTTCGGCCAAATTTCTCGATCCAATTCGTTGAATAGAACCACTATTCGCCTCATTCGATCAAAAAATTTAACTCAAAATGACTTTCCCTCGCTACGATTACCTAAGTCAGACAGACTCCTAGTGTCAATCACCACTATTTGCATTGCTCAACCAAGGGTTAAGCAGTTGTCCATTGATTAATTTTAGTTACCAGACTTGAAGCTGGTCCATGCTCTGGTGCGAATGCGTTCCATTTTTGGTGGCAATGGCGTTGTAGTGTACATCTTAGCCACCTGTTCATCGGTTGGGAAAGCGGCAGGACTGCTTGTCACGGCTTCGTCGATTAATGGAACCGAGTCGGCATTGGCTGTCGCATACCAAAGGTAGTTACTGTCCGCAGCGCCTACTTCTGGGCGCATCATGTAGTTCATAAATAAATGCGCATTTTCAACATTTTTGGAACCTGCTGGAATAACCCAGCCATCAACCCATAAAGTAGCAGCGCCTTGTCCTGGCGGTAGGAAAAAGTCAAGTATGACACCCGTATTAGCATCTACAGCACCTGACATTGCCAGCAGTCCATCAGGCCCCCAGGTAACGGCAACACAAAATTCCTTTTGCGGCATTCTTTGGTAGGCGTAGTTATCAAATGTTTTAATATAAGGACGAACTTGCTTCAACAGCATTTCCACTTCGACATAGTCAGATTTTTTAGCCGATGATGGATCAAGCCCAAGATAGGCAAGTGCCATTGGAATAATATCGGTTGGCGAATCAAGGAATGCAACGCCACATTTGGATATTTCCTTCATGTGAACGGGATCGAAAATCATTGCCATTGTCCCAATTGGCGCATCAGGGTAGGTTTCTTTTACCAGCGCCTCATTGTAAGTAACACCGTGTGTACCCCACATATAAGGCACGATATGTTGATTGTCTGGGTCCCAGTTTTTAGACAGCTGGGTCATTATTTCAGGGCGCATGTGCTTGAAATTTGGAAGTTTTGACTTATCTATTTTTTGCAAAATGCCAGCCGGTATTAATCTCGCTAAAGCAGAACCTGCATGCGAAACCACATCGTAACCTGAATTTCCTGCAAGCAGTTTAGCGTCTACCGACTCTTGAGAATCGTAAGCATCATAGGTTACTTTTATGTCGAACTCCTTCTCGAAATTGGAGATGGTCTCTTCGCCGATATATTCACCCCAATTAGTGACGTTCAATACGCCTGCGGCGGATACAGCGGTTGATCCCACGATCATTACGGCGGCGGCGATGCTGGTCAGTGTGCCAGCTTTGGTTGGTCTAAGTGTCTTCATTACTTCCTCCCGGAGTAGATTATAATTATAAAGCTTTCTAGATATTGTAATTGTTCTAACTAGTTTTTCTGAGACGGTATCAGGTATGGTCGCCCTTTACCTATGTGTTTTAAAATTATTATATTGCAAAAGTGTTTGTTATCGCAAATAAACAGCTGTTGATCATTTATGCTCAAAGGCATTAATTTATTGTGGTCACAGATTTGTCAATTGTCAATTTTGTAATAATTGAACTTGAAGTTATATATATAATTGTATCAATTTACAATGGCCACCTCTTAATGGTGCAATTTTCTAAGTGAGTCTTTTAGGATAATCACAAATTCACCGCTTATTAGCTATATCTTCAATTTCATGTCGCCTGTCAGGGTAAATTAGATGAAGCAAATTGAATACAGTTGAAATTGCCTTTTGCCGCTTGAGCCCCTGTGAACCAATTAGAAACTCTTGCCAAAGACCGGCTACAACACTCTCTATGATTAGTGCGGCAGCTTGTGCATCGAGAGCTGAGGATTCGGTAGTTTCAAGTATTTGGCATTGTTCGAGTAAATAATTGGAATAGGCAATATCTTGTTTACCACAAAGTTCTTTGTAGAGTAGGCGAGACCGCGAATCACCCCAAAAAGCGTACCAAACACTGACTAATTTTCGAGAACAGATTGCAGGTGAAAACACAGCCTGAATGAGTGAGCACAATCTTGCAAGGGGCATAGTTTCAGCACTATTGTAGGCGCTTTTCCAACAGTTGCCATAATCGTCACTCAAGCGTCGCAGTGTTTGTTCTAGTAGCGCTTCTTTGGTTTGAAAGTGAAAAACCACAATGCCCTGTGAGACGCCAGCATGTTTTGCAATGCTGGCCATTGTTGTTTGAGATAAGCCCAATTTTTCAATGCAATCGATTGTTGAGTTAACCAATTGGCGTTTTCGAAATTCACTTTTAACAGCGCGATTTCTACTGGGCAGGTTCTTTCTAGTTACGTGGTCTAACATTTTTTTGATCTTACTACTCAAGTCTTTAATCGGTTATTACTTTATTAATAACTGAGTGTTTAGTCAACAATGTTCCTTAAATATATGAAAAACTTGATAAATAAAATAATATAAATAGAATGTAATTTATGTAATCGAATGTTTAATTAGGAGTAAGGCGTATGTCGAGCAGTGTGGGCAACTTGAAACAGCGTGACAATCAGTTTATTCACCCTTGGGATGACATTGTTAAAATTGGTAGTAATAGCCGTACTGTTGTTGAAAAAGGAGATGGTGTTTATGTTACTGACAGTGAGGGCAAACGTTTACTCGACGGTCCTGGTGGCATGTGGTGTGTCAATATCGGGCATGGCCGGGAAGAGATGGCTCAGGCAATTTATGACCAAGTAATGCAACTCCCCTATGCATCGCCCTGGTCGACGACCAATGGTCCGGCCGCTACCTTTAGTGCTGAGCTTGCAGCGGAAGCACCGGGTGATTTGAATCACGCCTTTTTTACTACAGGTGGTTCGACCGCGGTTGATTCGGCATTACGCTTTGTCCAGTTTTACAATAACGTTCGAGGGAAGCCGGAGAAAAAGCACATCATCGCTCAGATGAAGGGCTACCACGGCAGTACTTTTCTTAGCGCTAGCGTGTCGGGTAAAGAGCGCGATAAAAATTATCTTGATTTTGCTGAAGGCCTGGTAAGTCATGTTCCAGCGCCTCACCCATTAATGAAAGAACCCAGTCAATCGGTCGCCGATTTTCTCGATCAATGCGTCAATAATTTAGAGTCTAGAATCCTTGAAATCGGTCCAGATAAATGTGCCGTTTTTGTGGCGGAACCGATATTGGCATCGGGTGGCGTTATTGTGCCGCCGGAGGGTTACCACAAACGGTGTCTAGAAATTTGTCGACAGTACGACATGCTGTATTTGTCTGATGAAGTAGTGACTGCGTTTGGACGTCTGGGGCATTGTTTTGCGTCGGAAGCGGTGTTCGGTATTGTTCCCGATATTATTACCACCGCGAAGGGTTTAACGTCGGCTTATATACCGATGGGTGCATTTATGGTGTCGGATCGTTTACTTGATGAAGTGCGTGAATTCGGCGGCGATAGTGCTGTTTTCTCCAATGGATACACTTATTCGGGTCACCCAGTTGCCGCCGTTGCAGGATTGAAAAATCTTGAAATAATGAAGCGTGAAAAATTATTTGAACATGTTCAGGAAGTCGGTCCCTATATGCAGCAGCAATTGCAAACTTTGCGCGATATTCCGATCGTAAGTGATGTTCGTGGTATTGGCTTAATGGCATGCGTTGAATGTGAGCTTAATCTAGGCGGAGATGATCTCGAACTTGATTATGAGATAGGCAACCGAATTGATGAACATTGCCAAAGGTTGGGCCTACTGGTAAGGCCAATTATCAATATGTGCGTCATGTCACCACCCTTGACGATCACTAAAGATCAGATTGACGAGATGGTTGAGATTTTGAGGCAGGGTGTTGAATTGGCGATGCAGGACTGTATTGATGAAGGGCTTTGGACGTTAGATGATTCCAAGGTCAGTGGTTAAAACGGTCAACATTAAAGTCCTGCTTAGTAATTGAGCGTGCGAACCAACAATGATTGATGTGACGGCTAGAATCTTATGAAATTTTCGACAGCAAAAGAACTCTATGAAAAAGCAGGTGGAAATCGTTCCGGTCTTCCACCCTGGACCTACAATAGTGCTGAATTAACGCAACTAGAAATAGACGAAATTTTCCTGAAAAACTGGATTTGGATGGGTCACATTTCAGATATTCCTCGTTCGGGTGACTATAAAAGTTTTGACATGGGTCACGAGCGAGCTGTCGTGGTTCGCGACGCCTCTGATAACATCCGTGCATTTCACAACTTGTGCCGTCATCGTGGTTCTCGCGTGGTCGAAGGCGAAAAAGGCCATTGCGGTAGCTCGATTACCTGTCCTTTTCATGGTTGGTCTTACCATCTGGACGGCGCCCTGAAAAACATTCCCAAGGCGTCAACTTTCCCTGAAATTGATAAATCGCAATATGGTTTGAAATCTGTTGAGTGCGAGGTATGGCATGGTTTGATTTTCATTCGGTTTGGTGGTGATGGTGAATCGATAGCTGAAGCCTTTGCTGAGGCTGAAGCAGAAATCAGTCTTTATCATATTGATCAAATGAAACCGCTTGACGAGTCCTGGCGTTTTGATCATAACCTTGACTGGAAGTCGGTACTCGACATTGATAACGAAGGTTATCATGTGCCGATTGGCCACCCAGAATTATTTGATTTAGTCGGAGCTACCTACAAGGACGAAGTGCTCGAAAGTGGCTTATCAAGGTCATACGGTAGTTTTGAGAATCGAAAGTTTAAAAAGCCGCTGATTAAAAGTTATGTCGAAACATTACCAGAATCTAATTACTTACCAGAATCACACCAATCAGCCTGGATTTATTGGGGCATGTTTCCAGGTATAGTTATTACATTATTTCCTGATTCGATTGAAGTGTATCAAGTCTACCCGACGGGTTATCACAAAAGTGTGATGGCGGGTGCTTGCTATGCGTTAGAAGATGATCGTCCTGCCATGCATAAAGCGCGTGAATTAAACCGTGAAATCAATTCGGGTGTGGGGGATGAGGACGTCAATTTGGTTAAATGGAGCGCTGAAGGTATGCGCTCCAGTGCGTTTGAAGGCGCCATGATGTCCGACCTGGAGCTTGGAATTTGTTCTTTTCAAAATCGTTTGCGAGAAGTACTTCCAGTGGTTAAGCAGGATCAGCCGCCAGCATCAGGTAGCATAAGTCAGGCGAATCAAACATTACTCGACGAAGTGACCTAGCCGATTGGAGCTAAATAGATGACAACAGGAAAGCGTGATCCTCGCTATGACCCCTTGTTTGAACCGCTCAAGATTGGTCCTGTTACTGCGCCGAATCGTTTCTATCAAGTACCCCATTGCAGCGGCATGGGGTATCGAAGGCCGCAAATGATGGCCGCGATGCGTGGCATGAAAGCTGCGGGTGGTTGGGGTGTGGTTTGCACCGAATACTGTTCGATACATCCCAGCTCAGATGACATGCCTTACCCTCACGCCAGCTTATGGGATGAGAGTGATGTAGAAAAATTACGCTTAATGACAGATGCCGTGCATGAACATGGTGCATTGGCGGGTGTTCAGCTTTGGTATGGCGGGCGCTCTACCGTCAATCTCTATACTCGTGAGCCTGCTTTTGGGGTTAACAGTTTGCCAAATACCGCCAAGCAGGGCATGCCTTTACAAACTAAGGCGATGACAGTCGATGATATAAAAACACTGAAAGGTTGGTATCAAGCGGCAGCGAAACGGGCAGTAGCGGCTAACTTCGATATCGTTTATGTCTATGCTAATCACGAATATTTATTACATGATTTTTTATCCACCAGTATCAATTCGCGCGAGGATGCTTATGGCGGCTCAGTCGAAAACCGTGTCAGACTTATTCGAGAAATTATTGAAGAAACCCGAACAACAGTCGGGCACCGTTGTGCTGTAGCGGTGCGTTACTCAATCCCTCGAGATGTTAATGACGATCCAGATGAATTAATTAAAATGTTTGGCATAATTGCTGAATTACCCGATCTATGGGATATCACTGTTAACGACTACAATTGGGAAATGGGTAGCTCTCGATTTGTCAAAGAAGCTTCGAATCAAGTTGCGGTAGCAAAGATTAAATCGATGACCAGCAAACCAGTAGTGAGTGTCGGTCGTTTCACATCGCCTGACACCATGTTGAAGCAAATCACTTCAGGTGTGCAGGACTTTATCGGCGCGGCTCGACCGTCGATTGCTGACCCGTTTATTCCACAGAAAATTAATCAGGGACGGCTCGATGACATTCGCGAATGCATTGGGTGTAACGTCTGTTATGCGCATAACTCGTTAGGTTCTCCTATACGTTGCACACAAAACCCAACCATGGGTGAAGAGTGGCGCAAAGGTTGGCACGCAGATCGAGTGCCAGAGAGGCATGCGAATGAGTCCGTGTTGATAATCGGTGCTGGCCCCGCTGGGCTTGAGGCGGCCTGTACGTTGGGACAGCGTGGCTATGATGTGACATTAGCCGAAGCTCAAACCACTTTAGGTGGCAGAGTTACGGAGGAGAGTCAACTACCTGGATTTGCCGAGTGGGCGCGAGTACGAGATTGGCGTCTGGGTCAAATAGCCAAAATGCCAAATGTAATGGTGTATCTCGACAATCGTCTCGACGCCGATGCGGTATTAGAGCTTGAACATCAACATGTCATGGTTGCAACAGGTTCAACTTGGCGTAATGATGGGGTTGGTCGTTGGTTAACAACACCATTTGATGGGGCAGATAGTCCCACGGTGTATTCGGTAGAAAACGTGCTCAAAGGCAGCATCCCAACCAGTGATTCACAGAATAATCACGTTATTATTTATGATGATGATCATTATTATATTAGTGCCGCTATAGCGCTGAAATTACGCGCTGAAGGAATAGCCGTAACCCTGGTGACGCCCGAAGGTCGTGTTGGCAGTTGGAGCTATTATACTGAAGAGCAGTACGGCTCAATGGCGGTCCTAGTCGAGGCAGGTGTTAACGTTGTGAGCAACCAAGGATTGATTAGCTGGAATGGCTCAGCGGCAACAATACAGTGTGTTTTTAGTCAGGTTGAATCAACCATTTCGGCCGACACTCTAATACCCATAACTGCGAAGCTACCTAATGACCAGTTGTGGTTAGATTTACAATCAAGACAAGATGAATTTCATTCCAATAATGGTTTGTCTATGCAACTAATAGGAGACGGGTCAACGCCGGGTTTAATCGCTGCTGCGGTTTATTCTGGGCATAAAGCTGCGCGCGAATTAGGTTTGCCTGACAACGAAAAAAATAGCGGTCGTCGAGATACGACGATAATTAACTTTCCTTAGCCGATGATTACCCCAAAGAAATATTTTTCTGGGATATGTTTTGTGCCAAGTCTAAACATTGATTGCTGAACGTCTCGACGTGGTTATTTCTTTTATTTCTTTTATTTCTTTTATTTCTTTTATTTCTTTTATTTATTTCGCCATGAGGCCTGTATGTCGTTAAAAAGTTTTGAAAGAACGACCGATATTGGGGCTATCGTAGAGGCACTTCGGTGCGATGGGGCCGTTATTGTGAAAGATCTCGTCGAGCCTGGCCTGGTAGATACTATCCGAACTGAACTGCGCCCGCGATTTGATGAATATGGTATTAATTCCCGCAGTGACTTTAACGGCTCCCGCACGTTGCGCTGTTCCACGGGTGTACTGTCTGGCGCGCCTAGTGCGGTTGACCTTGTTGACCATGACATGCTGATAGGTGTTGCGAATTCAATTCTTCTGCCACATTGTGCCACCTATCAAATAGGTAGCATGTCAGCGATCGAAATACTGCCCGGTGAGTCAGCCCAGGCGCTCCATCGTGATGATTCTCTTTACCCCATAGAAAACGCTGGAATGGAACTTCAAATTGGAGTCATGTGGGCGCTGGACGATTTTACCGCTCAAAACGGCGGTACACGTGTTGTATTGGGAAGTCACCGTTTCCTCCGCTCTTGGCACCTGCCCAGCCTGTCCGCTTGGGAACCAGCAGTAATGCCAAGAGGCTCGGCACTGTTTTACATGGGTTCAACCTGGCATGGTGGTGGCGCGAACCAAAGCAAGGCGCCGCGCATGGGGCTTATCAACACTTACTCATTGGGCTGGTTGCGACAGGAGTCAAACCAATACCTGGAAACGCCGCCGGAGGTTGCAATACGGTTCAATTCACGCCAGCGTGCGCTGCTGGGCTATACGCCACACGGCTCGGGAGACGACAGGATTGGGTCTTTTTACGGAGACTGTCCTGCCTGGGTTGATACACCCCCAGAACAGGCTTGGCGGGATGAACGCGGGCAGGTTGGAACGGCTGCACACGCAAAAGCGCAAGGTGGTGATTGATACACTCGCGCAGTCTTTAAATCGACTCCCTGGCGAAGAAATTCCTAACGTTTATAGTTAGGAGATGTCGACAAATTAACTAATGAGATATTTAAACTATGAGTCGAGATTCCAAATACGACATTTTATTTGAACCTGTTCAAATCGGACCAGTAAAAACTAAAAATCGTTTTTATCAGGTGCCCCACTGCAACACTCTAGGCCACGCCAGGCCGCGTGCTGAAGCAGCCAATCGTCGGGTCAAAGCTGAGGGTGGTTGGGGCGTAGTTTGTTCGCAGGAAGTTGAAATCCATCCTAGCGCTGACTTAACCCCTTATGTGGAAGGTCGATTATGGGATGACCAAGATGTTCCACAACACAGAATGATGACCGATGCAGTGCACGAGTTTGGTGCATTAGCAGGCATTGAGCTTGCCTATAATGCGAGTCATGCTGCTAATCATTACAGTCGTATTGCACCGATGGCACCCAGTGCGACCGCCGTTCATGGCAATAACCCCATTCATGCACGTGAGATGACCCTTAAAGATATTCGCAATCTGCGTCGATGGCATGTTGATGCGGCTAAGCGATCCAGGCAGGCAGGCTACGATATCGTCTATGTTTATGTCGGTCACGATATGTCTGTTTTTCAGCACTTTTTGAAAACCCAACATAATCACCGAACCGACGAATATGGTGGATCGTTAGAAAATCGACTTCGTTTAACGCGCGAAGTGCTGACTGATATGCGCGAAGCTATTGGTGGTGATTGCGCCATCGCGTTGCGTTTTGCGGTAGACGAATTAAAAGGCGAGCATGGTTTGCAGGCTGAGTGCGAAGGCCGCGACGTGATCGGTATGCTAGCCGAAATACCTGATTTATGGGACGTCAATATCAGTGATTGGGGCAACGACTCAGCTACCGCGCGCTTCGAGCCTCTTGAGGGCTATCAAGAGCCCTATACGGCATTCGTTAAAACACTGACCACTAAACCAGTAGTCGGTGTTGGACGATTTACGTCGCCCGATGCGATGGTGTCGCAAATAAAACGGGGCGTATTAGACTTAATTGGTGCGGCACGACCGTCAATTGCTGATCCTTATCTGCCACAAAAAATTGAAACAGGACGGATGGACGAAATTCGGGAATGCATTGGGTGTAATATTTGCGTTGCTCAAGATAATCTGGCTGCTCCAATAAGGTGCACTCAAAATCCAACGCAAGGCGAAGAGTGGAAACGAAATTGGCACCCAGAAAAAATTGAACCTTCAGTGAGTGACGATCCTGTATTGGTCGTAGGTGCGGGTCCAGCGGGTTTGGAGGCCGCCATGCAATTAGCTAATCGTGGTTATCAGGTGACCCTTGCTGAAGCCAATGAATCTCTCGGTGGACGCGTCACGCTTGAAAGTCAATTGCCAGGATTAGCCAGTTACGCCAGAGTCCGAGACTATCGCGAAATGCAAATCCTGAAGCATCCTAATGTTGAAGTGTATCGAAGTAATGAATTGTCAGCTGAGGACATTCTCGCACTTGAGATATCTCATGTGTTAATCGCGACTGGTTCGCACTGGCGGCGCGACGGTGCTGGACGCCAACATTCGTTCCCCGTGCAAGGCATTGACACCGTGTCGGTAATGACGCCAGACGATATTCTGGCGGGTGTCAAAGCTAAAGGTCGAGTGCTAATCTATGATGATGACCACTATTATATGGGTGGTGCGATTGCCGAACAGTGCCGAAACGAGGGGCTTGAAGTAACACTTGTAACGCCAGACTCAAAGGTATCAAGCTGGACTGAAAACACGTTGGAGCAGGATAAAATTCAGAGCCGGTTATTAGCGCTTGATGTCAACATACTGCCCTTACATGAACTTCATCATGTGCATCAGGGAGAAGCGGTGCTGGCGAATATCTATGATCAGACCATCCAACAAACGATACAGTTTGATAGCTTAATTCTGATCACTTCTCGAAGCCCCAGCGACGCCTTGTATCAATCATTGCTCAAGCACGAAGCGACATTCAAAACACTCAAAGCGGTGGGAGATTGTCATGCACCTGGGACAGTAGCGGCAGCCGTTTTTGAAGGGCATTTGGCAGCACGAAGTCTAGAATCTACTGTTGACGAATATGAGGCCTTGTTTCGACGGGAGGTGATATCTCTTAGTTAAAAAAGTCTTAGCTAACACCGCAGTTATTCGTCCTGCGTTGTTAGCCAGCTGTCCCTCTACTTGTAAGTAGAATAGCCATAATAACGGGTAAACTTCTCAAAATCATAACGATCATCTGCCGACAATGACTTTGATAATGCCTCGCACAGCAATGAAAGGGACGATGACGGCGTATTTTCCATGGCTAACTCGGCTGCACTGGCACCGACAAACTTGGCATATTCACGAGTAATACGCTGCTTAACGTCACTATCCAGTTCAAATCCTGCAGAAGCTGTTGCGTTGGGTAAACTGGGGTTACCTTGGCTGCTATTGAGTTGATAAAGCTCGTGAGCTTTATCATGTTTATCAGCTCTGGTTCCAAAGTGAGTTAATTGCGTAGCGTAGCTGGCAGACATGCTATTGACGACATCAAAATAAGCCTTGGACACCAGTAGCTGGTTCCCATTAGCAAAATCCATCACGCGTTGGGCGTCGTTAATGCCAGCGCCCACGCAATTTCGATCACCGCTAATACCATCGGCTACTTTGACTGGACCCAAGTTTAAGCCAAGTCGCACCTGATACTGAACCGGATCAGTTATTAGTTGCTCCTCAAAAGCGCGTTGCAAATGTATCGCAATAGGGAATAGCTTTTCAGGGTCACCGAGATAGCAGATGGCGCAGCCATCGCCAGTATCCAGTTGAATACAGTCTTGCTTATTAAGTGATTCAAGCGAGCTGGCGACGATATTGGTAAAGTGTATTTTGATGGTTAATTGCTGATCAACAGGGACTTTTGAATAACCCACAATATCCAGAAACAACACGCTAACAATCCAAGTGCGGCTATCGGTCATTTTGTATTATCCTCATCATTAATTTGTTTTTAGAATCAGTATAATTTGTGAAATCATCTGATATAAGCCCATGGTATCGTGATTAAAGTAAGTTTTCTATTGGTCAATTAAGTTCGGCCAAACTAATGTTCATGTGAGTTATCCAGTTGAAAGCTGGCATAACTGCCGGGTCAGTGACTCAGAGTCATACTTTAAGATCATCGCATTTGCGTATTTTTCGTCTAATTAGCATTCTGGCTAGATTCTTATCTGAATAATCATTGCCAAAAACGTTGCTATATCCAAATTCATAAATACGTTTCACCGCTAAAATAAAACAAGTTAAAGCGAATAATCAATTTTTCCGACAAGTCAGTGTTAATTAGATAAAACCGGCAGAAGGTTCCACCCGGCTAAATTAGGCAAAAACAACATATGCCCCCGTAATTCTGGTGAATCCTTTAAAAAGGCTGTGGTGGGTATCAGTCGCCAATTACGTTAACGACTGAGCTACGTTGAATCACCGGTTAATTAAATTGATTCTTAAAAATCAACCTGGGCTGTGATGTGATGTTCGAAATGGTGATGTATAAAAAGAAACATTAGAGCGTTTCCAATTTACCTCGATTTGCAGCTAATACGTAGAGCATGTCCAGTGCAAGGGTCGCGCCAGCCAGCGCAGTAATTTCAGCGTGATCATACGAAGGGGCTACCTCGACTACATCCATTCCCACCAAGTTTAAGCCTTGTAAACCTCGAATAATTTTGAGTGCGCGGTCAGTCGTTAATCCCCCGACTACAGGCGTGCCTGTGCCGGGTGCATAAGCAGGATCAAGGCAGTCGATATCAAATGTGAGATAGCAGGGCATATCACCCACTCGTTGATGAATTTTTTCGATAATTCCATCAACCGACAGGTCATTAGCCTGTAAAGCGTTGATGACTTGGAATTCGTGGGTGCTTTGAGTATATTCAGTGCGAATACCAATTTGAATGCTTTTATCTGGATCGATGAGACCCTCTTTAGGCGCATGATAAAACATGCTGCCATGGTTGTAGGCCGAGCCTTCCTCGGCATAAGTGTCGGTATGTGCATCAAAATGAACCATCGCCAGTTTGCCATGTTGCTTACAATGTGCCCGCAACAGAGGAAGCGTGACAAAGTGATCTCCACCTAAACTGAGTGTCGTTTTACCCGCCTTTAAGAGTGCTCCATAATGCTGTTCGACTTCGTCAAAAAAACTGGCGTGATTGCCAACAGGAAATTCCAGATCGCCATAATCGGCTAATCGGATTCGGTCGAACAGTTTAAAGTCCCAAGGGAAGCGCTTTTCTTCCCAGCGCAGTTGCGAACTGGCTTGTCGGATGGCGTTTGGCCCGCTTCGAGTGCCTGCTCGACCAGATGTCCCTAAGTCGTAAGGCAATCCAATGACAAATACATCGGCATCGTCAGGGTTTCGAGTGAGAGGTATGCCCATGTAGGAAAACATATTGGCAAACATTGAGATACTTTGATTAAAACCATAATCACTGGCATGTGTCATATTTATACTCGTTCATTATTGTCGGACATAATCCTAGAGGTACCAGTCATATTCCTTTGAGCTGATGGTTTGCAAAAATGCAAAAGCCTCAGCCTTGCGATGTTGGCAATAGATTTCGATAAATTCCTGCCCTAGAGCATTCATCAAAGGCGTACTGCCAATAGTTGAAATTAATGCCGAGTCGAGATTAAGTGGCAGAGTTTTATCTTTATTACTAATCGCCTGATCGCTAGGGTCTCCGGGATCTAGTTGGTTATTTATGCCGTGAAGCATGCCTGCCAAAGTAACGGCCATTGCCAGATATGGGTTGGCGTCAGCACCAGGGACTCGATTTTCAACACGCCATGCATCGTCATGCGCCAATGGAATCCGAAAGGCGACGGTGCGATTTTCATAGCCCCAGGTTAAGCTCACAGGCGCACAATTGAAACCCCCGGTATAGCGTCTATAGGCATTGGTATTGGGCGCCCAAAATGACATGGCGGCTGGCATGGTGTCAATCAAGCCACCAATCGCATGCAGCAAATTTTGGTGGGGCCGGTCGCCATCAGCAAAAATATTACAGCCCTTTTCATCCATAACGCTAATGTGCATGTGTAAACCATTACCTGGCTGGTCGAGCAACGGCTTAGCCATAAAACTGGCCAGCATGTGATGTTTTTTGGCAACCTCAATAACGATACGCTTAAAAAGGCAAGTTTCGTCTGCGGCGCGCAATACGTTGTCATGGTGATTGAAGTTGATTTCAAATTGTCCTGCACCCATTTCTGCCGAAATTGCGCCCGTTTCAATCGACTGTAGATTGCAGCTACGAATAATGTCATCAATTACGATTTCGAAATCTGAAATACGACTGCTTGAGAGAACGGTTGGTGTGTCTATTCTGCCTGTTTTAGGGTTGCGTACTAGGCGGATTAGATCGTTGGCATTACGCTCCCTATCAAACAAATAGAACTCTAGTTCGAAGGCAACCGTTGGGTGTAAGTTTTTCGCCGCATAGGCTTTCACTATTGCGTTTAATACATTGCGAGGTTCGAAAAAGGTAGGGGAGTCATCCTGATAAGATGTCGCCATTATCTGGGCTCGGGGTTTGCTGCCCCAATCGTTTATACACAGGCTGTCTGCAATCAAATAAAAATGGGCGTCTGGGTCACCGTCATCGTCCCCAAAGCTAATCCCCGGTAATGACATACCTAAGGTGTCGAGCACAAACATGCTCATTGGCATTGCTAGCCCGTCCTTGGCAAAAGATTTTAGTTTCAATATGGGATAACGCTTACCAAAAAAATGGCCACATAAATCGACAGAAATAATGTCAACTTCCTGCAACGTTGGATTGGCCTTGAGAAAATCATCCACCACCGCAACTAGCGGGTTATTTTTATTTTGTGTCATAGGTTTACTCAAAAAACTGGCGCGTGAGTCATAAAGTATTTTATGTGATCACAAAAAAATAATAAAGTCCTGATTTATATCAGTTTGGGTGAACCGAGGCACAAATTTTGTGTTCGCGTAAAATATCATTATTATGCCAAGGGCAGTGCCAGAGCATTACCCTTGAAATAACCATGAATACCTTCTACAGACTTGATGGACGCTATTCCATCGCGAATATCAGCTTCAATTGCGCACCGTAAAGCAAATGTATTGCGTTGTTTTAAAGCGTTAATGGCCTCTATGTGGCGGTCAATAATATAAGTCTTTTCCAGTTTTGAGATAGCAACTTGAGAAAATGGACCGAGCTGCAACCAAACGCTTTCGATCAATGGAATTGATATCTGGAATGGATTAGCACTATACAAGGTGCGATGAAATTCTTGATTAATCAGGCTGATATTAACGCTATCTCCTCTTTCAATGGCTGAATCAATTCGTGCGTCAATCTCTTGTAGTTGAGTGATATGTTGTTCACTAATGTAGGGTGATGCGCCTTCTGCAGCGTGGGTCTCTAATAGGATACGCAATTCGCAGAGCTCATTGAATTTCTCTACTGTCATTTGCGGCACGATCACGCGGCGGTTGTTTTTCACTTCTACTGCGCCTTCGCAGGCCAATCGATGTAGTGCTTCGCGAACAGGCATTGGGCTAACATTCAGCGCTTCGGCCAATCCCCTAATAGTCAGGGGTAACCCTGGTTCTATTTTTCCACACAACAAGTTGGTGCGTAATAACTGATATACCCACTGATTGGTTTTAAGCGAATCTGACTTTTCCAGCATCAGCAATTCGAAGTCCGCTAGTCTTTTGGGTTTCATGGTGTGATTGCTTAACAATAAGGAATGGATTATCTAATCATGAAATCGTATGTCAAACCATAATGGCTACTATTTGTCTTTTTATCGTGAGAGAATAATGTGATCACAAAAACGTTACGCCACTATAGAGTATTCATAACATGCAACAGTCTAGTACATTGAACTCAAACCATACTGAGTCCTATTACGCTGCGACAGCTAATAATACAGCCGTTCGCAATCGATTAGAGTCAGACATAGAAGCCGATGTTTGTGTCATTGGCGCTGGCTTTAGCGGTTTGTCTTCAGCCCTGCATCTTGCTGAACGCGGGTATCAGGTTGTTATGGTAGAGGCTTCTCGAGTAGGTTGGGGTGCTTCGGGTCGAAATGGCGGTCAAATTGTGAATGGATTTAGTCGTGACCTGATTGAAATTGAAAGTCGTTATGGCGTTGATGCTGCTGAAGCGATTGGCCAAATGGCGTTAACGGGTGGCGATATCATTCGGCAGCGAATCGAAAAATACGATATCAAATGTGACTTGAAGTCAGGCAATGTCTTTGCAGCATTTACACCAAAACAACTGAAAGGCCTCGACGCGATGCGCGGTAATTGGCAAAAACATGGTCATGACCAACTAGAACTGCTGGATGCCAATCAGATCCGCGAACATATCAATACTGATCGTTATATTGGTGGGTTACTGGATCGCAAAGGTGGGCATATTCATCCGCTCAACCTGTGTCAGGGTGAGGCGGCTGCTTTCGAATCTTTGGGTGGCACAATTTTCGAACAATCTGCTGTTACCGGCATTCAACCTTTAAATGATCGCCAAGTAGTGAAGACAGCGCATGGCTCGGTCACGGCCAACAAGATCGTTGTGTGTGGAAATGCTTATCTGGGTGAAGTGGTGCCTGAGATCGCCAACAAAATTATGCCAGTTAGTACCCAAATAATTACTACCGAGGTTTTGGGCGAAGCGGTTTGTCAGCGTTTGATGCCAGCTCAGACTTGTGTGGAAGATACCAATTATATGCTCGATTATTACCGGATGACGGCCGATCATCGGCTTTTATTTGGTGGAGGGTCTACTTATGGTGGTGCTGAACCTTCGAGCATTGTGAACAAACTGCGGCCACATTTAGAAAAAACCTTTCCTGAATTGACCGGTGTCGGTATCGATTTTGCCTGGAGTGGTAACTTCGCGCTGACGATGACTCGGATTCCCCATTTTGGTCAAATCGGTGAGAACATTTTCTTCATTCACGGCTACAGTGGACACGGTGTTACCGCAACGCATCTAGCGGGCAAGCTTATTGCGCAAGCTATCGAAGGGCAGCCCGAGCAATTTAATCACTTTAGTGACTTGCCGTTTTATCCTTTACCGGGTGGTCGTTTGTTTCGAGTACCTCTGTCGGTGGTAGGGTCGTGGTGGTATATTGCGCGTGACAAGTTTGGTGTCTAAGCCCATACAATTTAAGGATGCAATAAAATGAAAATTGGCATACTCGAAACGGGACTACTGAATGAAAAAGTAGTGGGCCGATTTGATCCCTACCCAGTCATGTTCGCCGCTTTACTCGATAAATCCAACGAGGGGCTTACCTATCAAACCTATTCGGTTATTAATGGCGAAATGCCTGATTCTATTGACGACTGTGATGGTTGGTTGATTACGGGATCGCGCCATGGAGTTTATGAAAAACTCGACTGGATGCTGTTACTGGAATCTTTCATTCGAACGCTGTTTGAAGAGAGTAAGCCGTTGGTTGGTATTTGCTTTGGACATCAAATTATCGCGCAGGCACTGGGTGGTTTGGTGACCCAATCTGATAAAGGCTGGGGTATTGGTTTACATCATTATCAGGTTGATGTTGCGCAATCATGGATGGGCGCTGCACCTTCATCGGCACCAGAAAAGATCAGTATTTACGCCTTTCATCAAGATCAAATTAACCAGCTTCCGCCAGCATCTACCGTTTTTCTCAGCTCAGATTTTTGTCCCTATGCCGGTTTAACCTATGGAGATACTATTGTCTCGGTTCAAGCCCACCCTGAGTTTGAAGCGATTTATGAGCATGCCTTAATCGATATGTATAATGGCAATATTGTGCCGGAATCAGTTGCAGCTAATGCATTAAAGGGTATGCAAGGCAACGACTCAAAGGCGGACACTCAAGTATTAGCCAACTGGATAGCGCATTTTTTCATTAACCAGAGTGATACCAAAAACGAGGCCAATCGTTTGATTTAGAGGCTAATAGGACTTGTTTTCACGGAGTGTTAGTTGTTCACCAGTTTGCATACTTATGCGCTATAGTCATTTTAAATAATGTGAGAAAACCGAATCATGTCCGAAGTGCATACTAAACCTTCAGTCCTTTTGGTGGCGCAGTCAGCAATGACAGTGAAATTGATCGGTAAGTTACTGGGTGAGTATTTTAGTCTTATCAGTGTTAATGATGCAGAGACCGCATGGGATTCTTTATTAGCGTCTACTGGGCCTGAGGCAGCGGTAGTGATCTGCGAATTGCAGTTGTCGATAGATGGCTTCGGTTTTCTCGAAAGACTACGTTCAGCTGACAATAATCACCTCGCCGCGAGGCCGGTATTATTACTGGTCAGTGAGAGAGACTCTGAAGAAAATCGTGAAAGTGCTTTCCAGCAGGGCGCAACAGATTTCATTAATATGCCTTTTTCGAGTACGGAGTTAACCACAAGGGTTCGCTTACACGCGCAATACTTTGTCCAACATAGTCAGATTAAACCGGTCGAAATTCAAAAAGATACGTCACTGGGCGTATTGCAGCAGCTGATGCAGGAAAACTATTTTGAATCACGCCTTAGCCAGGAAATTGCCTTCTCGTTTCGTCACAAAATGAGTATTGGCATTTGCAAGATCAAATTGTCGAGTTTAAAAGCACTGATTGCCGAAAAAGGTAAGCCAGCAACCGTCGTTATTGTGCAAGCTGTCGCAGAAATCATTCAGAAAACCATGCGAAGTGAAGATACTCTTTGTTATTTGGGTAATGCTGAGTTTAACCTACTGTTTCCTGCGACAAATGGCATCGGTTCGGCGGTTGGATTACGTCGAATTATGGATGCAGTGGCAACGCGAGATATTAAGATTGATGGTGAAGCGGTGTCAGTACCATTGGCTGCGGCCATCTATAGTTGCATGCCTACCAGCAATACAACAATAGAGGCTGTCACCGAAGTCCTTCGTCGTCGGTTAAACCGAGCGCTTGTGCAAAGTGGCCAAGACGGCGGCAATAGTATTGTAAGTTCAGCGCAGGCTGGTGAAGCAGCCACAATATCAATAGAAAGAGCTTTGCAAATGCTCGAGCGTGGTGATGCCAAAGGACTTTCGCCCTATGCTAAGGCGTTGATGATAGGCCTGTTACCGTTTATAGAGTACGCAGATCAGGAGTTCAATTTAGGTTTGCAAGCGTCCGACTTAAAGTGGCATGAAAAATTATTGTCGAGTTAGTAAAATTAACGCTCTACTCTAAAATTAGTTGCAAATAAAAACTTTTTGTTGCCGCTCAAAGCTAACTGATATAATGTAAGCCTTTGCTATTAACTCTTTCGTACAGGGTGTGTCGTAATGAATATTCTAATTTTTCTCTGTGGTCTGTTCGTGTTCATGTTTGTCATCGCGCGGGGTTTTGCTTCCTTCCGAAAAGCGGCGTTTGTGACCGCTGGTTTTCTTGCTCTTTTTACTCTTTTTGGTGGGTTCAGTTTTTTCTGGGGGTTGGCCATTTGGGTGCTGTATTTAGGCCTGGTGATATTTTTTGGCACGCAAAACCTTCGGCTGACCTATGTCACTAAACCACTACTCAAACGGATCAAAGCGATTTTGCCCCCGATGTCAGAAACGGAGCGAGATGCAATTGAGGCTGGCAGTGTTTGGTGGGAATCTGAGCTATTTCGTGGTGCTCCCGATTGGCAAAAACTACACAATTATCCGTCAGTTAAATTGACTGATGAAGAGCAGGCCTTTGTTGATGGCCCCGTTAATGAATTATGTGCCATGATTGACGATTGGGACATTACCCACAAACGATTAGATTTGCCGGAACAGGTTTGGACTTTCCTGAAGAAAAATGGTTTTTTCGGCATGATCATTCCTAAAAAATACGGTGGTCTCGAATTCTCTGCCTATGGTCACTCGGCGGTGGTAATGAAGCTCGCGGGACGCAGCACTTCGGTTGGTGTTACTGTCATGGTCCCTAACTCGCTCGGTCCCGCAGAATTATTGTTGCACTACGGCACAGAAGCGCAAAAAGATCATTACTTACCTCGCCTAGCCAATGGTACAGACATCCCCTGTTTTGCTCTCACAGGGCCAGAAGCTGGATCAGATGCAGGGTCAATTCCCGATACAGGCATTGTTTGCGAAGGCGAGTTTGAGGGTAAGCAGGTGCTTGGTCTGAAACTGAATTGGGAAAAGCGTTATATTACGCTGGGTCCCATCGCTACGGTGCTTGGTCTGGCATTCAAAGTTTATGATCCGAATGGTCTGCTTGGTGGCAAGGTCGAGCTCGGTATTACTTGTGCGTTGATCCCTGTCACGACCCCGGGTATCACCATTGGTAATCGACATTTCCCGATGAATTCGGCCTTTCAGAATGGGCCTAATAGCGGTAAAGATGTTTTTATTCCGATGGAATATTTGATTGGCGGCGCAGATAATATTGGTAAAGGATGGCGCATGCTGGTTGAGTCACTTTCAGCCGGACGTGGAATTTCTCTCCCCGCCGTTGGCGCTGCTGCAGGTAAAACTACGGCTCGATTTACCGGTGCTTATGCCTATATCAGGAAACAATTCAATACTTCAATCGGTAAATTTGAAGGTGTAGAAGAGCCCTTAGCCCGAATCGGTGGCCTGTCTTATGTGATGGAAGCTGGCCGATTGTTAACCTTATCGGCGCTCGATAATGGGGTTAAACCTTCTGTTATCACTGCAATCCTAAAGCATTACAATACTGAAATGATGCGGCAAGTACTGAACGATTCGATGGATGTGCATGGTGGCAAAGGTATTTGTATGGGACCAAGCAATTATCTCGCCCGCCCTTATCAATCGATTCCCGTGGGTATCACGGTTGAAGGCGCTAACATATTGACCCGTACTATGATTATTTTTGGGCAGGGTGCTATTCGTTGTCATCCCTATTTGGTTAAAGAAATGGACGCTGCAACCATGAGCGATGATGCAGCGGGTGCGTTAGCATTTGATAAAGCTTTGACTGGACATATTGCCTACTTTGTTACTAATTTGTGCCGCGCTTTCGTGTTCGGTATCTCTGGCAGTCATTTGGCAGCTTCTCCCGTTTCTGGACGGATTGGCACCTATTACAAACGTTTAGGTCAGATGAGTTCGGCATTTGCCGTTACATCAGACCTGGTATTGATGATTTTGGGTGGCTCATTTAAACGCAAAGAGAAACTGTCAGGGCGGTTTGCCGATGCATTGGGTTATATGTATTACGCCTCAGCGGTACTCAAAAAATTTGAAGATGATGGTAGACAGAAAGCTGATATACCATTGGTGGAATGGTCAGCCAAACATTGCCTATATCAAGTCCAGATAGCGTTAGATGAAATACTAAGAAACTTTCCGGTAAAATCACTGGGGATATTGGCCCGCATAATCATTTTCCCACTGGGCTTGAATTTGCGTCAACCCAATGACTCGCTTGGGCATCGCGTATCGTCACTACTAATATCCCCCAGCGAGGCAAGAGATCGGTTGACTCACGGAATCTATATTAGTGGAGATGACAACGATAATACCGGTTGTCTGGAGGATGCATTTGAAAAAGTACTGTTGGCCGAACCCATTGAACGCCGATTGAAAGTGTCCCAACAGGTTAAGTCAGGTTTGCAAAGTTACCAACAATGGATCGATGAACTAGTCGCAACCAGCGTTCTTAAGCCTGAAGAAGCGGACACCTTGTTATCTGCTCAAGCCGCCACGAGAAAGGTCATTATGGTGGATGACTTCACGACTGAAGAATTACGAAACCAAGTTAATAGTTAATAATCATTAATCGAAACATAATAAGACTCAAGTAATAAAAACGAGTAACAGCATTTGG
>OOGD01000091.1_pt1 | contig 21853 bp, 17 predicted proteins | sample 1670381 | NCBI WGS metagenome assembly OOGD01 (sample SAMEA98146918, study PRJEB22522) | marine metagenome | biome: marine biome; feature: marine water body; material: sea ice | place: Arctic Ocean | collected 14-Sep-2015 | depth 1.3 m | reverse complement strand
GGGTGTGATCTTAACCGCAGCATCTCCTCAACTAGTGGGTGAAACGGTATCAGATCCTATTTCTCTAATCGGTAAAATCGATAGCCCATTCTGGGTAGCCATTTCGATGGTGATGATTATTATCGCAACGCTATCGACCAATACAGCAGCCAACATTGTTTCGCCCACCAATGACTTCCAAAACATTGCGCCTAAATCAATCAGCCATGCTCGTGGTGTTATTATCACCGGCCTATTTGGTGTGGTGCTAATGAGTTGGGAGTTGCTCAAAAAGCTTGGGTTAATCGTTTCAGACGTCAGTGTCGAAAGCCTGTATTCAAACTGGTTATTGGGCTATTCGAGTTTACTGGGACCCATCGCAGGAATCATGATCGTTGATTACTTTTTAATTCGACGTCAAACACTTGACCTGCCCGCGCTATATAAGGACAACAGTACCTACCCGGCATGGAATATGAGTGGCTTTGTTGCGTTTCTGGTGCCAGTTGCGCTGACTGTCGTCGCCGTTAGTACGGGTGCGCTGAGCTGGTTTTATAACTATGGCTGGTTTACCGGATCGATACTGGGTGGTTTGATTTATTACGCAATGAATATGGATTCAAAAGATTAACCCATAAAATAGCGACGCCTGAGTACTACACTTAAATGGGGTCACCTAATGCCATTAAATCCACAATGTTTTTGGCTATTGTTGGCGCGATGTTGCCGGTTCGAGTTGAAGTAGATAGTCAGCTTACAACGAGGGGCTGGCAGCATTGTATCGTTTGTCGAAGGTGGATTAACGTTGCTGGTTGTGGTTTTCGTCTTAATAGCGGGTCAGTGGGTGCTAGTAGCCCTTGCCTGACTTGAAGAAGGCGCCACCTATGTCGCACCAAGGTGGCGCATTAGGTGCAACTTACGTCACTATAATGGCAGCACTTATTCCAAAAATGGGTGTCGCTAAAAAATAATAACGAAGATTATGGGCGCGTTTTTGTTGTCTTTACCACTTGATAATTACGGCAACTTAGACATAGAGGTCTGCAAGACTGATTGACGGGAAATTATGCGCTCAGTTTAGTCTTATTAGGTTTTGTTTTTGTAGTAAAATAAAAAAGTGCTTCGCACGATATTTGTACGAGCGATGGTTTAACTCATTTAATGTAAATCAAAACAAAAAAAGAGGATTAAAGAATGTCATCAAAAATTTCACGTCGATCTTTTACTAAATTATCCGCCGCCTGTTTAGGCGCACTCGGGTTTGGCATATTTCCAGCATTTGCTGGCACTATCAAAGTAGCCGGTATTTACACTCAACCTATTCAACAAAAATGGGATGCTCGACTGCATCTGGCACTTCTAGCCTCTGAATCCAACGGTGGCATTGAGTATGTATTTTCCGAGAAGGTAGCCAACACTGACTATATCCGTGTACTGCGAGAATATTGTGAAAGTGGCGTCAAACTAATCGTCGGCGAAGCATTTGGTATCTCAAAAGAAGCCCGTAAAGTAGCGGACGAATACCCAGAGGTTTCCTTTTTAATGGGTGACCCGTTTGAAGCACATGGCTCTAACTTTTCGGTGTTTGATAATTACATTCATGAGCCCTGCTATTTAATGGGCATCATTGCCGGATCTATGACCAAAACCAATAAGCTCGGTATGGTTGGTGGTTATCCGATCGGCGAAGTGAATAGATTGTTCCACGCTTTCATCAATGGTGCTAAATCGGTTAATCCAAAAATCGAAGTCAAAGTGACGTTCATTGGCTCTTGGTATGATCCACCAAAGGCAAAAGAAGCGGCGTTTGCTCAAATAGAATCCGGAGTTGATATTCTTTATGCCGAACGAGCCGGTGTTGTCGATGCTGCAAGAGACAAAGGTATTCTTGCTTTTGGTAATGTGAACGATATGAACAAGGAAGAAAATGGTAAAGACGTCGTTGTCACCTCAGCTTTATGGCATATGGAATCAGCTGTTGCTCACGCTATTTCACGCGTTAAGGCAGGTACATTTTCGGCTGAGGACTATCGTGACTGGACTATGATGCCAAAAGGTGGTGCAAGCCTTGCGCCCTACTATGAATTCGAAAACCAAATTCCAGACAAAGCTAAGGCAACAGTTGAGAAGCTAACAGCTCAAATCCTCACTGGTTCATTTACAGTCGATATTATCGATACAGAGCCGAAATCAACCTTTTAGAGTTAGCCACTTCTAAAAATTACTATTTTTGAAAATACCCCAATGGAAATAGTGTAAGAAAATCATGTCGACATTATCTTTCAAACAGATAACCAAACGTTTCGGCTCGCTTACCGCTAATGACAGCATTACGCTGTCATTAGGGGACAGTGAGATCATGGCTTTGCTGGGTGAAAATGGCGCAGGCAAAACCACCTTGATGAACATCTTGTTTGGCCATTATGTGGCCGATGAAGGATCGATCGAAATCGATGGTAAAACGTTACCTTCTGGCTCCACCGAAGCCGCTATCGAAGCGGGTGTCGGCATGGTTCATCAGCATTTCACACTGGCTGATAACTTAACGGTGATCGAGAACATTGTATTGGGTACTGAAAGTTTATGGAGCTGGCGACACGATATGACGGCGGCGCGGCGCAAGCTGATCGGCATGTCAGAAGCTTACTCACTCGCGATTGAACCAGATGCATTAGTCGCTGACCTGTCAGTGGGTGAACGCCAACGGGTCGAAATCATGAAGGCTCTCTATCGCGATGCCCGCATCCTGATACTCGATGAGCCCACGGCAGTTCTAACACCGCAGGAAACAGAAAACCTTTTTATTACACTGAGGTCGCTGACTGACAAAGGGCTATCGGTGATTTTCATTTCTCACAAACTACACGAGATTCTTGCTATCAGCGACCACGTTGCTGTTTTACGTCGAGGCAAAATTGTGGGCACCATTAAAACGGTTGATGCTGATCGTAACGGCTTAGCCGAAATGATGGTTGGCAAAGCAGTGACAAGACCGCGACTTGAAAGCATGGAACCCGGTGCTCCAATACTAACAATCAGCGGACTTAGCGCCGCTAGCTCCGATAAGCTGCCACTGCTAAAGGATATTGACTTAACGATCCATGCGCATGAAATTATTGGCATTGCTGGTGTTGCTGGCAACGGCCAGACGGCTCTGGCAGACGTATTGTCTGGTTTGAACCGACAGTATTCAGGCGCACTCAAACTACATTACAAAACACTCACTGATGCTGGCCCTTCCGAATTTGTTGCACGAGGTATTGGGCGCATCCCAGAAGATCGCCACGCGCGCGGCATGATTGGGGACATGGATATTTGGGAGAACTTAATCAGTGAGGATTTACGCTCAGAACAAGTATCAAAATGGAAAACAATCATCCGTAAAAAAGCAGCCATAGAACGAGCTGAACATTTAATTGACAGTTATGACGTACGTTGTAAAGGGCCTTTAGCACAGACCAAATTATTATCTGGCGGCAATATTCAAAAACTCATTTTGGCCAGGGCGCTATCACCTAACCCAGATTTCATATTGGCCAACCAGCCGGTCAGAGGTCTTGACGAAGGTGCAATCGCTTATGTGCATGAGCAACTATTTGCTGCGCGCAAAAGAGGCGCGGCTATTTTGTTAATCTCCGAAGACCTGGATGAACTCTTATCTTTATGTGATCGCATTGCAGTTATCTATCAGGGAAAACTAAGCTCAGCTCTCCCTACCTCGGCGCGAACCGTGACTGAATTAGGTTTAATGATGGCAGGACAAACCATGCAAGCGACGTCCGAAAGTGAGGGGCAAACGAATTCGGTAACAAGGTCCAAGGGAGAAATTCATGCAAATTGAACTCCGCGACCATACATCGTTACTACGCGCAGGCATGGCACCAATAACCGCGGTTTTTGCCACACTGGTTATTTGTTCTGCGCTAATACTTTGGGCTGGTGTTCCCGTTCTTGAAGCCTATGCTCTACTGTTTAAAGGCGCCTTTGGCTCTGCCTTTGCACTCAAAGAAACGTTCACTCGTTCGATACCACTGATGTTGACTGGGCTAGCGGTTGCCGTTGCCTTTCGGTCCAAATTTTACAACATTGGTGCCGAAGGCCAACTCTATGCTGGTGCCCTGGCTTCGGTTTATTTCGGTACGGGGTTGATTGACCTTCCAGCATTTATAATGGTGCCTTTCCTGTTGTTAGTCGGAGCACTGGCTGGCGGCGCGTTGTTGCTGGTGCCGGTATTACTTAAAACAAAATTGAAGGTGGACGAAGTAGTCACCACGCTACTGCTCAATTTCGTTATGTTGTTAATGGTGAGCTATCTAATAGAAGGCCCCTGGCGCGACCCTATGGCAATGGGCTGGCCACAAACCGCGTCAATAGTTGATAACGGCGTACTGCCCGCGCTGCTAGCAAAAGGACGTCTACACGCCGGCTTGATAGTCGCATTGCTGGCGGCTATTCTAGTATGGGCGGTCATGCGTTTTACAGTACTGGGCTATGAAATAAAAGCGGTAGGCTTTAACGCCAAAGGGGCCGAGTTTTCCGGCATTAATGTCAATAAAACAGTCATATATACCGCCCTGATATCCGGTGGCCTAGCGGGTATTGCAGGCGTCAGTGAAGTCGCGGGGTTAAAAGGATATTTAACGCTCGATCTGTCCCCTGGATTTGGTTATACCGGTGTTGCGGTTGCGATGCTAGCAAGGTTACATCCCCTCTCGGTGGTACCTGCCGCTTTGTTTTTATCGGCTATTTATGTTGGTGCAGATTCGATGAGTCGCGCAGTCAATATTCCAACCTATATAGCGGACGTACTGGTCGGTGTATCAGTGCTCGCCATTCTTGTCTGCGTGATGTTGACTCAATACAAAATCAGGTTTCGCTCATGAGTGAACTAATCGACATCCTGCTGACCACAGGCTTTTGGGCCGCTACCATAAGAATTGTCAGTCCACTTATTTTCGGCACTTTAGGCGAACTCATTTGCGAGCGCGCTGGTGTTCTCAACCTGGGCATCGAAGGCATTATGACTGTGGGTGCCATGTCTGGCTGGATGTGGGTTTATCAAGGCGGTGATCTCTGGGGTGGTGTTTTGTTTGCCGCTAGCATGGGTGCATTGTTCGGATTACTACACGCTACTTTCACCGTTCATCTGTGCCTATCGCAGCATGTCACGGGTATAGGCATTACGCTTTTTGCTTCTTCGCTGAGCTATTTCGTCTATCGAATGCTATTACCATCTGCCACCACACCACCCAAAATCGAGCCATTCCAGAACTACCCGATACCCTTCTTATCCGACATTCCGATGATCGGTGAAGCGCTATTTACTCAAACACCACTTACTTATCTTGCGATACTATGTGTGCCAGTTGTCTGGTACGTATTGCACCGCACCCCTATCGGCCTGGCAGTACGCATGGCTGGAGAAAACCCCGTGGCCGTCGAAGCGCAGGGCATTAACGTGCTTTCAGTACGCACCGGCGCAGTCATGGTAGGCAGTGCATTAATGGCGGTTGGCGGTGCTTTTATCACCATGTCCTGGTTTGATGCTTTTTACTTCGGCATGGTCAATGGCCGCGGCTGGATCTGTGTCGCCCTCGTTATTTTCGCCTCGTGGAAACCAGGCAAAGCACTACTTGGTGCGTTACTGTTTGCTGGATTGGAAGCTATGCAAGTACGCGCCCAGCTATCTTCTGGGGCAGTAATCCCCTATCAATTTTTTCTCATGCTGCCCTATGTCATGTCAATCTTGGCAATGATTGTAATGGCCAGAAAAGCCAAATACCCACAGGCACTGCTAGTGCCGTATAGACGTGGCGAACGAGTTTAGAGGTTTACAAATGCTTAACGAACACGATCAGAAATTTTTACGCATCGCTTATAACGAAGCCAAAGCCGGGTTCGACGAAGGCGGTTGCCCAATCGGTAGTGTCTTAGCCAAAGACGACCAATTAATCGCTCAGGGACGAAACCAACGAGTGCAAGGTGGAGACCCAATCGCCCACGGTGAAATGGACTGCCTACGTAAAGCAGGACGCCAGAAAAGCTATAGAGGTATGACGCTATACACCTCATTGTCTCCGTGCATGATGTGCTCTGGCACAATCGTACAGTTTGGCATTCAACGAGTTGTGGTTGGTGAGAATAAAAATTTTGGCGGCAACGAAGACTTTTTGCGCAGCCGAGGAGTGGAAGTCATCCTAGCCGACGACAAAGATTGCGAAGATTTAATGCAACGGTTCATCATCGAAAAACCAGAATTGTGGGCAGAGGATATTGCTGAGGATTGATATTAAAACTACCAGGCTGATTTTCGTTCAATCGGCCTTTTTGGAAGGCTGTAATAAGGAGCGTGTTGGATGCTACTTACTTCAAAATGGTTCTTAAATAACACAGAACAACCTAACTTAGGATAGAAAAATGATTGTTAGCCATACAACGTTAATCTCGTTCGCACAGCAATCCATTTAAAATAATATCAACCAATGCTTGCTTAGCTTCTTCAAAAGCTTCATCTGTCAAAGGCTGGCCATTGTTGAGTACATTAATCTGCGTACTAAAATCGGCGTAGTGCTGGGTTGAGGCCCAGATCATATAAAGTAGGTAACGTGGATTAACGGGTCGGAGCATACCTCTATCGATCCAGCTTTGAATTCGCTTTTCACGTGATTCACACCATTCAAGCAGATGACTTTCCATGTAGTCACGCATCATGGGGGCACCGTGAATTATTTCGTTGGCCCAGACTTTTGACCCATTTGGTCGGCTGCGTGACAGTTCCATTTTTGCACTAATATAGGCGGTTAAAGCTTCACGAGGATCATCATGATCATCAAATTGATCCGCTGCTTTTAACCAAGTGTTAAAAACGTCATCGATAACGCGTTGATATAGTTTTTTTTTGGATGAAAAATAATAATGGATATTGGCTTTAGGCAAATCAGCACGCTTACCAATTTCAGTCATCGTAGCGCCCTGAAAACCACGATTAGCAAATACTTCTTCAGCAACACGCAAAATCAATTCCTCACCCCGTCTGCGACGCTCTACATTGGTTGTTGGAATCATATCTCCAGATTGCTTACGTTTAACATCCAAACTGCTTACCCTCAATGATTATCTAACATATATTTTAACAGAAACAGGGGTAATGACGGTAGTGAGATTGAGTTGTACGTGTTTAATTTTAGTGATGAATCTGACAAGTACCTCCATATAGATTAGAATTTGAATCACCCGCGACCAAACTAATACCCCAAGAGATACTTATGAGCCACAAAGTCCATCTGATAGACCATCCTTTGATTCAACACAAACTAACCCTCATGCGCCGTAAAAAAACGGCAGCGGCTGAGTTTCGACGCCTTTTAAAGGAAATTAGCCTATTGATTGGATACGAGGCTACGCGTGATTTGGCGATGACAACGAAGTCAATTGAGACGCCACTTGAAGCAATGGAGGCCCCCATTTTAGCCGGTAAAAAAATGTGCTTCTTTTCTATTTTGCGCGCCGGTGAAGGACTCTTATCTGGATTGGAAGAGCTAGTGCCCTCAGCAAGAATCGGCCATGTCGGGTTGTACCGTGACCCCGTTACTTTAGAAGCAGTTGAATATTACTTTAAGGCGCCAGCAGATCTTGAACAGCGGCTTTGCATTGTGGTTGACCCGATGCTCGCCACGGGCCATTCGGCATCGGCGGCTCTCACCAGAATTAAGGGAGCAGGTGCGAAGAACATCCGCTTTATTTGTCTTCTGGCTTCACCTGACGGAATAGAAACACTCAAGAATGATCATCCAGAAGTACCTATCTACACTGCGGCTCTGGATCGCGAATGCAACGAAATGGGTTATATTTTGCCGGGCTTGGGTGATGCTGGTGATCGATTATTTGGCACTCGATCAGGCAGTATTAAGAAAGAAGGATAATAGGCATCTCAGCAAAGTAAAAGGAATAAACAGAGATGCTTTTTCTTAAGTCTGGCTGCACTTCCCAATACCGTAATTTCAGTCGTATCAGTGGAATGCTCAAACGAACCAGGCTGGGGATATCCAAAGAACGGGAAGTCTGACGCATGACTCGATGCAATGTTGAATCGATCGATAAAAAAATTCCTATTTCAAAATTAATGAGATATCGAGATAGCCACACGAGGAGTGTGATTGACACAGAAGGAAAGCGTACCAGCTTTAGCTATCATTCATCTGGTATCGCTATTAATATCAATGCCACTAGCAATGGTTAATCCAAAAGATGTCCTGAATATGGAGAAGTCTGTATTCTATGAAAATGCCGTTAATGCAATTATAAACGCTGGCTTCAAGTGAGATGGCCCAATCAATGGTGATTAAGAAATATTTAACGCGTTTTTTACTTAGTTACAACCGAATTATACTTTGTGTGTGATTTATAGGAACATTCTTTAAAGTGCCTCAAAAAAAATTTAGAGGCACTCTTCCAACGAAAAACAACAGCTAACGATTCTTCATCAGACTAGATGCCGAGCATGTCCGAAGCTTGCTTGAGGGCCTGGACAGATCCACCATGATCTCCAGAGTTGTGTAAAGTTTCGCCCTTTGATCGCAATAATTTAACTTTATCCATATCTGCCATACTTAGCGTCGATTCGACCATGGCTTTATCAATTGCTTTCATGTTGGTCGGGCAGCTAAAGGCCAATGCCGAACCTGCTGTTAACGCAGCGCTTAGGGTTAGTATACTCAAACTAATTTTCTTCATAATAAGATCCTTTTCCTTAGTGGCTACAAGTTAATTTAATGACTAACACCGGAAAATCCCAGCCGGCTTAATAGATTATGCCCATTTAAGAATCCAAATCAACAACTCTGTAATCTGTTCACTGGAACCCTGAGGGACAAGGGCTATAGAAACAACTATTGCAGAAATTTCACGCGCATGAGGCATCTAAACTTAGTGCTACTCATATCTGTTGGGGTGAAGTGGTATAAGAAAGACCTTAGGATGCTTGAATCAGAAACGCTTATCGAGCCAAGATAAGCCAGTCGATTAGACCGAATTCATAAATGAAAATGCAGTTAGAATAATGGCAATAGCCCGATGTCTAGTTTTATAAGCGATGGCATTACGAAACGGTATTGATTGAATTCGAGATTAACTTGGCCTCATAAAATGCAACAAGATGGGACCTATATGCTGGACTTTAATCAACAAGCCTCTACTGTTATTAGCCAGAGATTTACGATAAAAATCTGACTCTTAAAGCGAAGTGACTCGCTATTGAGTCAAGATTGACTGCACGACATCGTCGATAATGTCACCAATAATGACCATATCCTCGACATCAAACGTCAATGGAATACGTAAATCAAACGTTGTCTCTAACAGTTTAAGTGTATTCGGTAGGTGTTGCTTTGATTCAACGTAACGCCAACTATCGTAACGACTTGTAAAACCCTGGGGTTCGGCACTACCAAACCACTTCAACTCTACACCTCGTTTGGCGCAAGCTTTTACGAAACTATTAATCTGCTCTTGTTTTAATTTTTCGACTCGAAACTGTAGTGAACTAGCAACATAATGTTCTTTGTCTGAACGGGCAGAAAGTTGAATATCTGCATTGTCAGAGAGTCGCTTTTCAAGGGCAAGATATCGTTGATTCCAGCGATTACAGTTCTTGTCTAGTAACGGCAGCTGTGCTCGTAGAATTGCGGCGCGCAGATTATCCATTCGGCCACTGTAATTTGGGGTATCGAGTTTTATATCTTTGAATGTTTCAGCATCAGGTCCTGCATCATGGCGCTCAAATAACATATAGGAACCAGAATGCATTACGGCTTTCGCCATTAGCTCTGCATTATCAGTGGTCAGGAATCCACCTTCGCCTGAATTCAAGTGCTTGTAAGTTTGGGTACTAAAACAGGCCACCAATCCAAAGCTTCCCGATCTTTTGCCATTCCAATAAGCACCCATGGTATGCGCGCAGTCTTCTATTAAGGCAACACCGTATTTTTCACAAAGCGTTACCACCACATCCATGTCGGCAATATGACCACGCATATGAGACATCAGAAAGAAACGCGCTTTTGATGACTGCATCATTTGTTCTAAATGGTCAAGATCAACGCAATAGTTATTGTCAATCTCAACTAAAACTGGCTTTCCACCGGCATTGTCAATCGCACCGGGAACTGGGGCTAGAGTAAAAGCATTGGTCAATACTGCCTCACCCGGTTTTATTCCAGCCGCCTTAAGTGCTATGTGCAAAGCGTAGCCACCAGATGCACAAGCCAGGCAGAAGGCTTGCTTCATGTACGCAGCAAATTCGGTTTCTAACAACGCAGCTTCAGACGTTTCACCCTCGACTACATTGTAACGATGTAATCGACCCGTACGTAACACTTCTACTGCACGCTCGATACCACTCTCAGGAATCGATTCCTGTTGAGTAAAAGGCTTATTGAAAACAGTGGTAGACATTAATCTGCTCATTTAGTCTGATTAGTTTAGCTGCATAAGATTAGCTTAATTCTGCTAGTAATGCTTCTGATCGTAAACTTCAAAGTCCCATTCCTGTTCAGGAAAATACTTTCGTAGTCGCCAATCGCAAGCACGAGCATGACCTTCCATACCCTCGACTCTGGAGATACGTGAACCGACTGCGCTAAATATGCGGTTCGCTTCTTCATCAATTTGCTGATAAGTCAGAACCTTCATGAATTTTTGCACGTTGAGTCCACCACTATAACGACCAGCCCGTTTAGTGGGTAAAATATGATTAGTTCCAGAACACTTATCACCATGTGTAACGGTACTGCCTTCACCCAAAAATAGCGACCCATAGTTATTCAGATTTTGCTTCCACCATTCAAGATCATCAGCCATAACCTGCAAGTGTTCACTGGCGTATTCATCGCTATATTTCACCACTTCTTCACGGCTATCACAAACAATAATTTCTCCATAGTCTTTCCAGGCCTGATTAACGACATCAGCATTGGGCATATCATTAGCCACTTTTGGAATTAATTCGGCTACTTTTTCAGCCAAAACCTGGGACGTGGTGAATAGCCAGACAGGAGAGTTAATGCCATGTTCTGCCTGTGACGTAAGATCAACCGCAATCGTCATTGGATCTGCACTGTCATCAGCAATAATAGCCGACTCAGTTGGACCCGCAAAAACATCAATACCAACTTGACCAAATAAAATTCGCTTGGCTTCAGCGACATAAGCGTTACCTGGACCAACAATAATGTCAGCAGGCTTTCCCGTAAATAAGCCACTGGCCATCGAGGCAACGGCCTGTACTCCGCCCATTTCAAGAATCATATCGGCACCAGCCAGATCCATCGCGTAACAAACAGCCGCATCGATAGAGTCACCCCGTGGTGGTGACGCAGCCACAACGAATGGCACCCCAGCCACTTTGGCGGTGGCAACACTCATAATAGCTGAGGCTGCATGAGCATACCGACCACCCGGCACATAACAACCAGCAGACTGTACAGGCAGAATACGCTGACCGAGCTTAACTCCTGGCTCAGTTTCGATTTCAAAAGATTGCAAGCTATCGCGTTGTGCCTCGGCGAATCGAGACACTTGCTTATAAGCAAACTGAATATCATCCTTGACTGTTTGAGGCAGGCTAGCAATTAAGCGCTGCTTCTTTTCGTCGCTAAGAATGAAGTCACCTTCCCAACCGTCTAATTTTTTAGCTAGTGCTCTAACCGCTTGCTCACCATTTTGTTTAATATCACTAAGCATTGCCTCAACTGATTCACGCACTTCACGATCAGAATCTTCTGGCGACAAACCTGGCTTTTTTAAATGTTGCATAGTTATGAGACCTTAATGAATTAAAACCAGATTAAATATAACCAGGTAAGTTGAATACTTCTGGGTATCCAAATAGTGAAATACTACCGCCAGTATGTAGGAAGACAACATTCTCACCCTTTTTAAAATGGCCTTTTCGGATCAAGTCAACTAATCCAGAGAAACCTTTACCCGAATAAACAGGGTCTAGCAAAATACCTTCATACTGCGCCATTAACTTAACCGCTTCGACCATTGCGTCGGTTGGTAAACCGTAGCCATCACCCACATAATCGCTGTTTGCAACAACACTTTCACGTTTCACAATATCTGGATTCAAGCCCATAAAATCAGCCGTACGTTGTGCCAGGTTAAACACCATTTCTTCCTGTTTTTGCTTTGGTGCTCGAACACCCACACCGTAAACAGGAATACCTGAATTCATACCTTCCATACCCAATACAAGACCAGCCTGTGTACCTGAACTACCCGTTGCATGTACCAGATGATCAATTTTTAGTGAACAATCATTAGCCTGAGTCATTAATTCAATTGCTGCGTTAACATAACCAAGCGCACCAATTTCGTTAGAGCCACCACCGGGGATGATGTAAGGGTTCTTTCCATCGTCACGCAGCTTCTGCGCGAGCACTTCCATTTCAGCGTTCATATCAGTATTGGCAGTGCGCTTTGCAATCGTAGCTCCGTGCAATTGGTTAAGCAAAACGTTGCCATTAAGAACATAAGCATCATCTGTATAGCTAGTTCTATCTTCTAGCAAAATATGGCATTCAAGCCCCATTTTGGCTGCTATTGCCGTGGTTTGACGTGCATGATTCGACTGGGTCGCACCTTGCGTAATAATCACATCGGCTTTCTTTTGCTGAGCATCAGCCATCAAAAATTCAAGCTTTCGCGTTTTATTACCACCCGATGACAAGCCAGTACAATCATCGCGCTTAATCCATAAGTTGGGACCACCCAGTGCTTCAGATAGGCGCTGCATTGGCTCTAGAGCTGTTGGAAGATGCGCGAAGTGCAGACGGGGAAATCGTGAAAGATGCATTTTATTCTCCTAAAGTTAATTTGAGACATAATTACATAAATATATTAGCTAAAACAATGCTAATTACTTTGCTTAAAGTTATTTTTTGTTATATTCCATTCTAAGACTTTAACCGTTGTAATAGTCATGGATCTTAAAGGTTTAGAAGATTTACTCGCATTGCTTGAAGAGCAATCTTTCACCCGTGCTGCCAAACGAAGGCACGTCACGCAACCGGCTTTTTCGCGGCGAATACGTTTACTAGAAGAATGGTTAGGTGTCGAGATTGTTGATAGACGCACCAAACCTGTGAGCATTTTGCCCGCGGGAAAGGAACTAGAAGAGGGTTTCAGGGACATGGTGACACGGCTGTATGCATTGCGTAGTCGCCTCCAAGCAAAATCTAAAAATCAGGACAGAATCAGTTTTGTAGCTCAACACACGTTAGCAATGTCAAGATTCCCTCTGCTCATTAAAACCATCAAACAACAATTGCCAGATACCGCCTATCGAGTTACTCCAGTCAACAACTATGATTGTGAAGCGCAATTCAGAAAAGAAGGCCAGTTTTTACTTTGTTACGAGGTGTCGCATTTCGAGTTCGACTTTTCTCATTTATCATTTCAGAGACTCTTCCTCAACAAGGACTCTCTTATTCCCGTTATCAGCCGTGATGCATTGCATCAATTCGAAAGCACACAATCAATGTTAGCAGGAAACATTCCTATGTTGATGTACCAGGAAGGTGGTTTTATGGCTGATGTAATAGCCAGAACATGCTTACCACGAGTAATGCGAGACTACCAAATAGAGGTGATTTGCGAATCTGCATTTTCAGCCAGCCTTAAAGAAATGGCCTTGGCCGATATGGGCGTCGCCTGGCTAGCTGAGGGCATAATTAAAAAAGAACTCAATGCCGGTACGTTAGTGTCGTTAGACAGTTACTTTGGCAGTACTGAGCTTGACGTTGTTTTGTATTATCGAGAAAACAACCACTCAAAACAAGCTAAGCGTGTTTTTGAGTATTTGCAGTCGGCATTTCAGTTGCCAGGTTAACTTACGAAAATAAGGTGAGTTGGTCTTAGGCCTTATCGACAGACATAGTAGCGCCCTTCGAATTGCTGTGAATTGTAGGTAACAGGTATGATACGTTTACATAAAATCTTTGTTTTATTGTAATATTCTACAACGCTAAGGAAGCGCGTTTTTCACAGTAGATAAAGAAACCGACAGACTTAATATCCATTCAAGTGCCAAATTAAGATTACGCCATGCAAATTCGAATCGCCACTGTTAATGACTTTAATCAAATTTGGCCAATATTTCACGACATAGTAAAGGCAGGTGACACCTATGCTTATGCACCTGAAACAAACCAAATTGAAGCTCAAAAAATCTGGATAGAACAGCCTCAGGAAACATTTGTAGCTGAGAAAAATGGCAAGGTGCTCGGTACCTATTACATAAAAACCAATCAAGCAGGCCCCGGAAAACATGTCTGTAATTGTGGATATATGGTCTCATCAATTGCACGGGGCCAGGGACTTGCGACAATGATGTGTGAACACTCACAGGTAACCGCCCGCGAGATGGGCTACAAAGCGATGCAATTTAACTTCGTTGCCAGTAGCAATATAACCGCCGTTAAGCTCTGGCAAAAACTCGGGTTTGAAACCGTCGGCAATTTACCTAAAGCATTCAACCACCCTGAAGCAGGTTTGATCGATGCACTGGTGATGTATAAATGGCTTTGACCACAGGTTTTCTACTGACTCGGCACTGGCGCGATACGCCATCCGGGATCTGCCTCGACTTTTGGGTAGCCAGCGAGCAAGGACCTGTTCACGTTTCCATCCCAAATCAGCAAGCTATTTTTTTTATCCGTACAGCTGACAGTGATTCAGTCGCAGCTTTGTTGAAAAGAATTGGCGCTATATCGATCAAACCATTAAACCTTCAGTCATTTAGATTTGAGTTAATGAGTGGCGTTTACTTTGACTCGCAACAAAAGCTTTATCGAGCACGTGACCTGCTCAAGCAACACAACCTGGCTTGCTATGAATCGGATATTCGGCCAGCGGATCGATATTTGATGGAGCGCTTTATTACCGCGCCAGTGTCAATTGAGTTTGACGACCATCAAAACATGATCCAACCCGCCCGCCTGAAGCCAGCCAAATACACCCCAACTTTTGAAGTCATGTCGTTCGACATCGAAACCGATTACGTCACTAACGCGTTATTTTCAATCGCCTTCGTTTCAAACAATAGTCGAAAGGTTTTGATTATTGGCGATAATGAAGATACCAGCCTAATTGAATATGTCGATGACGAAAAAACGCTTCTGTTGCGTTGGATCAAATATGTGATCGACATAGATCCGGATATTTTTATCGGTTGGAATGTCGTGAATTTTGACCTTAGAGTATTACAAACAAGGTCTCAAACGTTGGGCATTCCATTGACAATAGGTCGCAGCAAAATGGTGCCATCCTGGCGTAAAGCTCAAGCTGAGACCAACCACCATTTTATATCAATTCCAGGCAGAATTGTGTTGTGCGGTATCGATACGTTGAAAAGTGCGACTTATAACTTTGCCAGCTTCTCACTCCAATCGGTAGGACAAGCATTACTCGCGCGGGGCAAGTTAATTCATGACAGTCAGTCATTGCACGACCCGTTGTTCAAAGCAAAAGAAATTCAGCGTCAGTTTAATGAAGACAAGCCACAACTCGCGGCTTACAACCTGGAAGACTGTCAGCTTGTGCGAGATATTTTCGACAAGGCTGACCTCATAAACTTCGCCATAGAACGAGCCCGGCTAACGGGGCTTGAGATGGATAAAGTCGGTGGTTCGGTCGCTGCATTTGATAATCTCTATTTGCCGCGACTGCATCGTAAAGGATTTATTGCTCCCAATATCGGCGACTACCAAGGTGAGCTCAGCGCGCCTGGCGGTTACGTGATGGATTCCAAGCCTGGCATGCATCAAAGTGTCTTAGTGCTCGACTATAAAAGTCTTTATCCGAGTATTATACGTACATTCAAGGTCGATCCCTATGCGCGAATCGCGGCTAAAAAATTGGAATTGAACGACATTATCGATGGCTTTGATGGCGCCAGTTTCAGCAAGCAGGACAATATTCTGCCCGATATTATTGCCACACTCTGGCAGGCACGTGACGTCGCTAAACGCGACAAAAATGCGCCCTTATCTCAAGCCATTAAGATTATTATGAATTCGTTTTATGGTGTGCTTGGTACACCGGGTTGTCGCGTACACGATTCTCGTTTAACCAGCTCGATTACTAAACGGAGCCACGCCATCATTCTGCAAACAGTCAAGCTCATCGAGGCTGAAGGTTATGACGTAATTTACGGCGATACAGACTCGGTCTTCGTGTCGTTACAAAAGGCTTGTGACAATCAGCAAGCCACTGAAATTGGTAATCGATTAGTCGTGCTGGTCAACCGATATTGGCAGCAGGCTTTAGAGAAAGAACATGACTTACCTTGCTACCTAGAAATGGAATTCGAAACACATTTCAATCAATTTTTTATGCCGACTGTCAGAGGATCAGACCTGGGCAGTAAAAAACGTTACGCTGGATTAATTGAGGATGAACAGGGTAATCGCGTCATACACTATAAAGGCCTCGAAACGGTACGTACCGATTGGACTGATTTAGCGAAAGTTTTCCAGCAAAAGTTGTATCAGTTAGTATTTGATGGTGAAGCGTACGAAGACTATATCTTGCTAACGATTGACAGGCTGTTCAAGGGTGAATACGACAGTCAACTGAAATATCGCAAGCGCTTACGGAAACCATTGGCAGACTATATTAAAAATATTCCTCCCCATGCCCAGGCGGCGATCAAGGCGGAGTTATTGTTTAACCAAATGAACCAGCCCTCGCGCTATCGCAATAGAAGCTGGATTGAATACGTCATTACGCTTAGCGGTGCTGAAACTTTGGAATGCCAAAAATCAAAACTTGACTATGAACACTATATCGAAAGACAGTTGACTCCAATCGCAGATACCATTTTGACTGCAGTCAAGAGCTCCATGGAAGCAGTCACCGGACAGCAGCAAAATTTATTTTAGTGGCTGTAGCTCAACTCATTGTTGAACTACAGCAACCAAAACTTAGTCATTAAGCTTTTTAAGGCCCAACTTTTTCAAAGGTTCTTGACCAGCCGAATCACCGGTTCCAGTCTCTTTCACTATTTTTCGTTTTGGCTTGCCTTTATCTTTGAGGTCACGCTTTCTAATCTTTTCTCTCGGCTTGTCTTCAGCTTTTGCTGGTCTATTATCGCGTTTTTTAACAGTCGATTCTGGCTTGCTGTCTCTGCCTTGATCCCGATCTCGACTCTGACCGCGATCTTTATTTCTACCTGCACCAGCATCGTCTATCTTGGCTATATCTTCCTTGCTGGCGACAGAAATATCGAGTGGATAGGTGCCGATACGAACGCGCTTTAAACTTTCAAATAATTCATCCGGCATTCCATCAGGCATATCGACCAGGCTGTGTGCGTCGAATATTTTGATTCGGCCGATGTTCTTGCTGTCGATATTGGCTTCGTTAGCAATCGCACCAACAATATTACCAGGCATGATCTTATGTTCGTGGCCCACTTCGAGACGGTAGGTTTTCATACCTTCTTCTGGCCCTGCACTAGCGTCACGTCTTGGTGAGCGTTCTTTGCGGGGTGGACGATCATCTCTATCTCGGCCACGACTACCGCGGTCTTCGCCTTTCTTCCAGTCGCTATCAGCTTGGCGATTAGGTTTGTTTTGTAACAGAAACGGCGTGTCACCTTGCAACATTTGCGCTAGTGCGCCTGCAATTGCTAATGGTGTTGCGTCAGTTTCAATTTGATATTGTTCTACCATTTGGTAAAACATTTTCGATTTGTCGCTGGCGATGGCATCAGTAATACGCTGCTTGAACCTTTCAACACGCTTATCGTTAATGAGCTCGGTCGATGGCAATTCCATCATTTCGATTTCTTTTCGGGTCGCTTTTTCGATAGCGCCTAACAAGCGTCTTTCGCGTGGTGCAACAAATAGAATTGCGTCACCTTGGCGGCCTGCACGACCGGTTCTGCCAATTCGGTGAATATAAGCTTCAGCATCGTAAGGAATATCATAGTTAATGACATGACTAATTCGTTCCACATCAAGGCCGCGAGCCGCAACATCGGTGGCGACCAGAATATCAAGCTTGCCTTTTTTCAAGTTGTCGATGGCCCGCTCACGCTGATTTTGGGGGATATCACCATTGAGCGGCGTTGAGGCATAACCGCGCGCTTCTAGTTTTTCAGACAATTCCACCGTTGCGGTTTTTGTACGTACAAAAACAATCATTGCGTCAAATGTCTCGGCTTCGAGTATTCGAGTTAATGCATCAAGCTTGTGAATGCCGCTAACAGGCCAGAATCGTTGACGAATAGTGTCTGCCGTAGCGGTCTTTAATTTGATCGTTACTTCGACTGGACTGTCTAAGTGTTTGGCCGCTATTCGTCGTATTTGAGTTGGCATGGTAGCCGAGAACAAAGCAATTTGACGCGTATCTGGCGTTTGCTCGAGCACCCATTCAACATCATCGATAAATCCCATGCGAAGCATTTCGTCTGCTTCGTCAAGTACCAGTACCTTAAGATTGTTTAATTTGAGATTGCCTCGACGCATGTGATCCATCACTCGGCCTGGCGTACCAACGACTACATGCACGCCACGCTCTAGCGCGCGAATTTGAGTGCGAAATTCCTGTCCACCATAAACCGGTAATACATGGAAGCCTTTCATATGTTTCGCATATTTCTGGAATGCTTCCGCGACTTGCAGAGCAAGCTCGCGAGTGGGTGCCAATACAAGTACCTGCGGGTCTTTTTGGCTGAGATCAAGATTTGTTAGTATAGGAAGTGCAAAAGCAGCCGTCTTACCGGTGCCCGTTTGCGCCTGGCCTACAACATCTCTTCCTTCGAGAAGCAATGGAATAGTTTGCGCTTGAATCGGGGATGGAGTTTCATATCCAACCTCGTCAAGTATCTTGAAAATAGGCTGGGATAGCGCCAGTTGATCGAACGCGGTTACCGAATCGGTGGTCATGAGTAAAGCCTGAGAAAATATAGGATGCCTGGAACGCGGAAGCTTCATGAGCAAATGCCAGAACGGGGACGCATTGTACAGGTTTAAATACTAGCGCGCACCATAAATCAACCCGCTAATCAACCTCTTATCGGCCTAACCGGCTTAATTTACACCAAAAACACTAAAATCGTCCGCAACTAACGCTTTTGTTACCGGTCTATATAAGCTATACAACCTTCATCCGCTATCCTTAAACCTTGCTCTTAATCATCTTTTCGGTCGTAAAAATGCAGCAATTCAAAACCTATTTTTTGCTTTTAATAACGATTGTTACATTATTTTTATCGAACCAGCTACTGGCCGCTCCCGCTTCAGAATTGTGGGAAAAATGGGCATCGCATGAGGCTAATTCGAAACTAACTATCGATCATAGCCAATGGAGTGATTTAACGCAGCGTTTTGTCCTGCCAGCAAAAAATGGCATTAACCTATTGGCCTATTCTAAATTTGAAATTGCCGATAAAAGGCAGTTAAAAGCTTATATTTCGACCCTATCGAAAACACCAATCAGACAATACAATAAGGGTGAGCAAATGGCGTATTGGATTAATTTATACAACGCCATTACAGTCAATCTAATACTAGACAATTATCCCATTACCAGTATCAGAGACGTTAAATCTGGTTTCTTTAGCTTTGGTCCTTGGGATAAAGAACTTATTACGATTGAAGGGGAATCATTGAGTTTAAATGATATCGAGCATCGAATACTACGCCCTATTTGGCAAGATGCTCGAATTCACTACGCAGTCAACTGCGCCTCTATTGGTTGCCCAAACCTACAATCGAGCGCATTTACGGCAGAGAATACCGAAACAATGTTAGATTTAGCCGCTGTCGAGTTTATTAATCATCCCCGTGCGGCTCAAGTGAAATACGGTAAACTTCGCGTATCCAGTATTTACGATTGGTACAAGGCTGATTTTGGTGGCACTGATGCAAGCGTTATCGATCACTTGCGCCAATATGCAAAACCTCCACTGACCGACCAGCTGAGTAACATAGAGTCGATTGATAATGACGATCATTATGACTGGAGCATTAACAGCTTAAACCCACCAGAGATTAGTAGGCGCTAATTAAGCAATATCCAAAACGCATAAGACAATCCACATTCTAAAATCGAGTATCGGCTTAACACTCACGGCCTTTGTTGCTGCAACCATTGGTATTATCTCAAACATTATTAAACTAACCAACAAACCAGCCGCAACAGAAACTCCACGACTGAATCAGTAGTCCTGATATGATCTAGGCATAATTTCACAATGGTCGTCCAGACATGTCAGTTCGTTATACCCACCACTCCCTAATTCAGTTTGCTACGGAATTATTTGTCGCCGTTGGCCTGCCTCATGAACGCGCCATCGTAATGGCATCAATTTTCGTCGAGGCCGATTTGCTTGGCTTTACTACTCACGGTATGAACCGAATTTCGAGTAACCTCGATTGGCTTCGCAAAGGAGAATCGCGAATTAGCGGTGAACCTGAAGTCATTATTGATCGCGGAAATCTGTTCAACTGGGACGCCAATTTCTTGCCGGGTCCCTGGGTAATGTCGCAAGCAATTGACCAATGTATCGAGCGGGTCGCAACACGCGGTATCATCACCGCCACGATACGCAAAAGCCAACACATCGCCTGCCTGGGCGCTTATTGCCCAAAAATCGTCGAGGCAGGCTATGTCGCGTTGATTACTTGCTCGACCCCTAACGAGCACTCTGTTTGCGCGCATGGCGGAATTGATCCTATTTTCTCAGCTAACCCAATTGCCTTTGTGGCACCAGCTGACGGCTACCCCATTTTGTTCGACATTAGTATGTGCATTACCGCTGGCGGGTATGTCAGCCGCGCCCACCGCGTTGGAGAAAAAATGACAGGTAAATACCTAAAGGATAATCAGGGAGAGATTACCGATGACCCTGGCGCATTTTTCGCTGATCCACCCGGTAGCATTCTACCGATTGGAGGTGTTTCACATGGCTACAAGGGTTATGCGCTAACGATGCTAACCGAATTACTCAGCATGGCTTTAGGTGGTTATGGCCGCGCGAATGACAGCAGCGATGACGGAGAAGCCAACTCAGTATTCATCCAAATAATTGATCCAGAGGCTTTTGGTTCTTTGGAGGATTTCAAAAAACAAACTAACGCGATTAAATTGCTATGTGAAAATAGCCGCAGTAACGAAACAGAATCCCCGGTTCGAGTACCCGGTCAACGGGCCTGGCACAGTAGGCAGCAGCAACTTAAAAATGGCGTTGAACTCTACCCTACCATCATGCAGGATCTTTCAATCTGGGCTGACAGGTTAAACATAAAGCTGCCCTCCCCAACTACCCAGACTTCAAATCACTAATGCGACATGATCACCGACAAAAACATAACCAATAGCGATGAATTAGTAATGCCACTAAAGATTCTCTGCTGTAAATTAATTGAAAATTCCCACCTATATAGAGAGCCCACGTGAGTCCATTATTATTGTTCAAATACTCTATAACGCCTGTTATTCATTACTTAACCCTTCGCACGAAATAGTGAAAATCAAACATCTATAGTTGAATTAGTAGAGTCTCACTTGGACCTAATTTTTTATAATTTATGCTAAAAAAGGATGAAGCATGGATTCAATTTGTCATCTCCTCGCGACTGATTATAATAAGCCGCTTTTAGATCGGGATAGATATCATTTAAACCAATGTGGGGTCCAAAAACGCAGATAAATAAGGGCATTTTCCTTCCCTTAGGGTTGGAGCCATTTAAACACTTTCATTGGAAGTTAAAACCCAAATGATAAAGGAAGAAAAACCGCGCCAAAAGACAAACATACAAACCAGCCAAAACAATTGTTTAGCCAATCCTTGGATAAGATTAGG
>OOGD01000090.1_pt1 | contig 21957 bp, 23 predicted proteins | sample 1670381 | NCBI WGS metagenome assembly OOGD01 (sample SAMEA98146918, study PRJEB22522) | marine metagenome | biome: marine biome; feature: marine water body; material: sea ice | place: Arctic Ocean | collected 14-Sep-2015 | depth 1.3 m | reverse complement strand
ATCGTATACACCTTCTTTTAGTGCCATGTGAGAAATATGCACCCCTACGACTTCTCCTAAGACTAACCAACTTTGACAATCTTCACCGCTGGAAGATTGTAATTGAATCACTTGCGATGTTTTACATTCCATCACCACAGGGCTCTGTGCTACGTGAGGCACATCAATGACTTTTGATTGACCTTTGGCAAGGTTAGCAATGTCGAACTCGTCAACATCACAACTGACAGCGGCGCTAGTTTTATTCATCGATTCCGCAAGGGAACGTGTAACAAGACTCCAACAAAATTGCCCAGTATCGGCTGCATTTTTCACACTATCTTTATAGCCAATACTAGAAAATCCAATGATAGGAGGATGATAATTAAATGCATTGAAAAAGCTATAGGGGGCTAAGTTGACTTGGCCATTGTGACTTTTACTGGATATCCAACCAATTGGCCGCGGGGCAATAATTGAATTAAATGGGTCATGTTTTAATTGATGGCCGTCTTTGGGTTGATAAAAATGGGCATTATCTGGCACAAATTCTCCTGCTGAGAGTTTAAAGGTGAGAGGTTTCTGTTTGAGACAAATTATGCTTAATTAAGTATAAATTACTCACCCATAAATTCTATGGGTGATGACTATTAAGCGTAATATTTGTAAAGCTTACACAAAACAAAGGAATAGGAGTTGTTAGATACAATCCCTAAAAAAATATCATGATAACTAGTATTCAAGAGTGGTTTAAAAATCATTTAGAAATCGATAACAGCCATAGCGAACATACAATCGAATTGGCGACAGCTGTTCTGTTATACGAGGTTATGCGTGCCGATCATAATCTTGAACAGTTAGAGCAAGACAGTTATCGTAAACAACTCGTTAAACACTTTTCTTTGAGTGATTCTGAGCTTGAAGACCTATGTCGATTAAGCCAATCAGAAGCAGACGATGCTGCAGATTATCAACAATTCACACGGGTCATAAATGATATTTATGATGCTAAGGAAAAAAGAACTTTACTGGATTCCTTATGGTCAGTTGCTTATGCCGATCACGAACTTAGTCCAGATGAAGATTACACCATCAGAAAAATAGCTGATTTACTCTACATACCACACAGCCAATTTATTCAAAGTAAGTTGTCAATTAAGCCTGTTTAACTCTCGTCAATTTGTTATCTACTTTATAATGAGATGCTATTGCTTTTAGTGTCTCAAATAAAAGACTTTCCAACCCTGTAATTTGATGAAGATAATCTGATAAACTTGCATAAGTGTCTTAAATTTAAGACACTTAAATAATTAGTATCGTTCAGTTAATTTTATAGATTTAAATCTTTTTCTTAATTTATTGATATGTATGGTAAATGTATTATTGGCACAAACCGTGTAGGGCCTCTAAAAGCAATGATTAGCATTAATAGTGAGCACACTTAAACTGACTGGTTTCTCAGGTAATTAGCATAAAAGCGAGTACGTTTAAGGATGTTAGTCTATTTCTTACTTAGCTATTGGCTGTGATGGCGTTGCAAATAAAAGTGCTAGTAACCTTGATGCAAATTGAGTTTTGTATCATTTATGGATAATAAGCCTTCTTTCCATTAGATTTGATTTTTCTTAGAGTGTTCTTAGAGTGTTATCAAAAGAGTGTTATCAAAAGAGTGTTATCAAAAGAGTGTTATCAAATTTGTTACTTAGGGAGGTAACAGCATAAAAAACTGATTACATTGCTCCATTTTTATTTATTGTTGTAACTGCACATCTGTTTGTAACTCTGATCATATTGATATCTATATCAATATGATCAGAGTTTGATTAATAGAAAACTTGATTTGAGTAAAACAGTCAAATTACTATTAAAGGATCAGTTGAAACCCTATTTTATTGGTTTTACTTGGCAAAATAGATACGGACGGTAATGGGAAAATCGACTCATTTGAGCTGATCAAAACAAAGGTCTCAATCATTGAAGCAATCGACACAATTAAAATTTGAAGAATACAAATTAAATAAATTTAGAAAAGATCGACTTGTCCGATCTTTTTTCATTACGTTAGCGGCACAGTAAATTGAGAAAATTAATGGCAATTGCCATGCAACTTGGCTCACTTCGGCAATTAACACTTGTCAGTTTTGTTGTGGTTCTTGTGCCGCTAGTATTATTGGTAGGCTTCAGTCAAATCAAGCTAAGTGAAATTGCTCAAATTGCTACCAGTGAGGCTGAATACGCTGTCAACACAGTCAGACGTGTGAGTAAAATGGAAGGTTTATCAGTTGATATTGAGCGATTAGTACGCCAGTACCATATTGTAAAAAAAGATGCATTAAAACCCCTAATTGGAAAATCAACCCAGCGATTTACTATATTCCAAACACCTGTTTGTAATCAGCTTTTAGAAAAACAAAACTGTCAAAGTTTGTCGGAACGTGTCGAGTGGATTAACCAATATTTAGGAGTTGAAGATCCATTGTTGTTGGACGCGCAACTAGCCGAATTTAAACAAAATTTGCATGATTTAGCCGCGCAAGTAGACAACAGTCTTGATCAAAGGATCCGAGCACAACAAATCCATGTTAGTTCAGTGCAGCAAACCCAATTTTGGTTGACTGCATGTTTGTTAGGCATTTCATTTTTATTAATTGTTCTTGGTTCAAAAGCCATCTTAACACCAGTGTCTAAACTTGAACGAGTCATTACTGCCATCTCGAGACAGGAAGATTCCTTACCGACCATTTCTACTTCTGGACCAAAGGAACTTATTATTTTAGAGCAAAAATTACATATATTAGCAGGCCGCTTAATTCAATCTGAAAATTTACGACATGCTTTATTACGTCATGCATCCCATGAGCTTAAAACACCCTTAGCCAGCATCAAAGAAGGCTGTTCATTACTGACTGAGCAGGTAGTGGGTTCATTAAACCCTGAACAGCATGAAGTATTATCGCTATTGAATATTAGTACAGATAGGCTGAACTTACTTATTATGCAGTTGCTCGACTATAATCTGTTACTTCAACAAGCTAAACCTGTGTTTTCAAAAATTGATACTCATTATTTTTTTGAAGAGCTTGTGACTGAAAATAGTTTGGCAATTAACCAACACGATAATCAATTAGATATAAAAATTGATTTAGCTACAGTCTTCGCTGACCATAAGTTATTTAGAAGAATTTTAGACAATTTATTGTCAAATGCTATTGCTCATGGCAATAAAGGTAATCCCATTTATATCAGACTATATCTTCGAGATAATATGCAAATACTTGATTTTGCAAATCATGGTCATAGAATTGCTAAAGAGCAACGTCATGCTTTATTTCAACCTTTTAGTCGTGGAGAGGGCACGCGAAATGACAGAGTGATAGGTTCAGGGCTCGGATTATCTATTGTTGCTGATTGTGCCAGAATGATGTCTGGCAAAGTAGAAATGGTTGAGGTGGATTATGCAGAGGTGTGTATTCGTGTGCAGATACCAAATAAAGAAGCGAACATATGAAGTCAAAATTATTTATAGTGTTTAGCAGTTTAATTTTGCTTACTAGTTGCGAGCTAGTGCAGTCTTTAAGAACGTCACAAACAACTTCTCAAGACCTCAAAAATCGACCTCTTTGTATATGGGAAAATTATTTAGAGGCGAACGAATGCAAAATTGAATATTGGTTAAGGTTCTGGTACGAGATTGAAGATATTTCCTGGCCTGTTCGAAAAAAACAAATAAATACATTGTCTGAACAAGATGCTGATGTGTTAAAAAAAGTACTACTTAGCCAAGGTAAAGGCACACCATTTCAAGACCGCTTGCGTGCACAAGCTTGGGTTGAGTCTCTTTTACCTAAGTTAAGTCAGCAGATGCGTCGTTTTATTGTCGTTGCACTATATCATCCAAGTCAGGATTTACTTGAAATGGAGTCCGCTTTAGTGACGCAGAATGAAATTAGCACGTATCAAACATTACATATTGAAGAACAACAAATACTGTTAAATAAACAAAAAAGTCAGATTGACCAGTTGCTTAATATTGAGGCATCAATCATACAAGGTATTGAAGAGGATAAAAAATGAGTCAGTCGAATGTAGTAGATCCACATGTGCTGTTGGTTGATGATGACGAAAGTTTATTGCGATTAATGGCTATCAGACTAAAAGGGGAGGGTTACAATGTTCAATGTGCTGGCGGTGGTAAAGAAGCACTAAGATTGATCAATACACAAAATTTTGATGTTGTTTTGAGTGATTTACGTATGCCTGGGTTAGACGGTTTAAGCCTTTTTGAAGAGATTATGGGGCTTGGAAAAGATGTGCCTGTTATTTTGATGACTGCCCACGGAACTATTCAAGATGCTGTGGAAGCGACACAAAGAGGTGTGTTTGGATTTTTGACTAAACCCATAGATCATGTTGAATTACGCAGCTTGATGGAAAAAGCGGTGAGTCAAAGTCAAGGCGCACAAGTAGGACAGTGGTGCGAAAAAATCATTACACGTTCGATGCAAATGGAGCAATTACTTGATCAAGCTTATCGCGTTGCAAAACGCGACGTTAGTGTATTAATAAGTGGAGCCAGTGGCACAGGAAAAGAGCTTTTGGCCAGTGCTATACATAAAGCCAGTAAAAGAGCTGATAAGGCTTTCGTAGCAATTAACTGTGGTGCGTTACCTGAAAATTTACTTGAGTCTGAACTTTTTGGCCATGCAAAAGGCTCTTTTACAGGTGCAATCAATGAACATAAAGGACTCTTTAGGGAAGCAGACGGAGGGACGTTATTTTTAGATGAAATTGGCGATATGCCGATCCCACTTCAGGTTAAGTTACTCAGAGCACTGCAGGAACAAACAATCCGCCCAGTAGGAAGCAGTAAACAGATCCCAATTGATGTAAGAATTATCTCAGCGACCCATAAAAACCTCAATAAAGAAATGCAGGAAAGTAACTTTAGAGAAGATTTATATTACAGGCTCAATGTGGTGAACATTACGTTACCCACTCTAAGAGAACGCTCTGAAGATATTCCATTGCTGGCTCGACATCTGTTAAAAAGTAGCGCAAAACGCCATCAGGTTAAGGTTAATCGATTTTCTGATGATGCAATGCAATTATTAGTTACGTGTTTGTGGCCTGGTAACGTTAGGCAACTTGTCAATGTAGTAGAGCAATGTGTTGCCTTAACCCAAACATCGGTGATCACCTCTCACTTAGTTGAACAAGCTTTGTCTTCTTCTGAGCAAAAATGGCCTACATTGACCGAAGCAAGAGATGCATTTGAGCATAATTATTTATTAAAGTTGCTTAAAATGACTGATGGTAACGTGACAAGAGCGGCGGAATTAGCTGGTAGAAATCGCACAGATATGCACAAGCTGATGAAAAAACATGATTTGCATTCAGTTGATTTTAAAGGTGGCTAAAGAAATGAATTGATATTCAAATTGACTCATTTCTTGGTTATAACTAAAAACCTCTGTTATTTAAGTGTAAGTTCCTTACAATATCGCGAATTTTTTGAATAAGAAAAGTGGATTGATGCGATTAGCTCTAGGCATTGAATATAACGGTGCACCTTATCATGGTTGGCAGCGCCAACAAACTGTGGCTAGTGTGCAACAGCACGTTGAACAAGCGTTAACAAAGATAGCCAACGAACCAATCAAAGCAGTCTGTGCAGGTCGAACTGACGCAGGGGTTCATGCTACTTGTCAAGTAGTACATTTTGATACGACCATCCAGCGTCCTGATCGTGCATGGACCATTGGCCTGAACCGATTCTTGCCTGACTCGATTGCAATCAAATGGGTTAAAAATACGGATGACGAGTTTCATGCTCGTTTTTCAGCTACTGCCCGACGTTATCGATATGTCATATATAATCATCGTCTGCGCAACAGTATATTGCCTAAAGGTGTAACACATATTCATAATGAGTTGGATCATGAGTTGATGCATCAAGCGGCTCAATATTTGTTGGGTCAGCATGATTTTAGTGCGTTTAGAGCTGTGGGCTGTCAGGCAAACACTCCGGTACGTAATATGAGTCATATAAATGTGAGCCGGTTTGGTAATTATATTATAATTGATGTAACAGCGAACGCATTTTTGCTTCATATGGTGCGAAATATTACAGGTTCTCTATTGACGATTGGTAAAATGGAAAAACCCATAGTTTGGATGAAAACCTTGTTAGAAGGGAGAGATAGGACTAAAGCAGCATCGACTGCCAAGCCTAATGGTTTGTACTTAGTTCATGTTACCTACCCTGAGACATTTAATTTACCCGTTATTCCATTAGGACCATTATTTTTACCTGATTGATACTTCTTAGACCAGTTTTGTTTTTGTGATGTATGCTTGATGTGATTTAATAGGGTTTCTTTCGGCCTGCAGGGCTAAACGGGCACAACATAAACCGTTGAATATTGTCAATTTGTTAAATTTAACAAATTACATAACAGGATTTGATATGAGTTGGATTGAAAAAATACTACCACGCACAAAGTCGTTGACTAAAAGCAATGTCCCAGAGGGAATTTGGACTAAATGTACTGAATGCGACGCTGTTCTTTACAAAACAGAGTTAGAGAAACAGTTAGGTGTCTGCCCCAAGTGTGACCATCACATGCGTATTACAGCCCGTGCGCGTATCAATCACTTCTTAGACCAAGGCGACAGAGTAGAGTTGGGTGCAGACTTAGAGCCTCAAGATTTACTCAAATTTAAAGACTCTAAAAAATACAAAGATAGATTAAGTAGCGCACAAAAAGCCACTAACGAGAAAGATGCTTTAGTGGTCATGCAGGGAAAATTAAGCGGTATGCCTGTTGTAGTGGCCGCTTTTGAGTTTGCTTTTATGGGCGGGTCGATGGCTTCAGTAGTTGGCGCGAGATTTGTCAAAGCAGTGGATGCCTGTTTAGAACATAATATGCCATTAATTTGTTTTTCAACTAGCGGTGGGGCACGTATGCAAGAAGCGCTGCTGTCTCTTATGCAGATGGCAAAAACTAGCGCAGCATTAGCAAAATTGAGTGAAAAAGGGTTACCGTATATATCCGTTTTGACTGATCCTACTATGGGTGGTGTATCTGCAAGTTTAGCTATGCTGGGTGATGTGAATATAGCAGAGCCAAAAGCCTTGATTGGTTTCGCAGGCCCTAGAGTTATAGAACAAACTGTGCGGGAAACGTTGCCAGCAGGATTTCAACGCAGTGAATTTTTGTTAGAAAAAGGCGCTATAGATATTATTGTTGATCGTCGTGAAATGCGTGATAAGTTATTTAGTTTATTGACAAAACTACATCATCAACATCATTAAATAATGTCTCAGATCCCTACATCTCATGCCTCTGATAAAGAGGATTGGTCTCTTGACCAATGGCTAACTTATCTTGAGCAAGTCCACCCTAGTAGCATTGAATTAGGGCTAGAACGTGTGGCTGAGGTTTTTCGTAACTTACAGCTTGATCTTGAAAAGCGAATTGTTATCACAGTTGCCGGTACAAATGGTAAAGGCACTACTTGTGCCTTAATCGAACAGGCTCTATTAATTGCAAATTGTTCAGTTGCGGTATTTAGTTCACCTCACCTGTTAGATTATCGTGAACGAGTAAGAATATCGGGGCTCATGCTGACCGAGGAAGAGCACTGCCAAGCGTTTTTGAAGGTAGAACAAGCACGTGGTGATACTCCATTAACTTATTTCGAATTTGGCACATTAGCGGCATTACAGCTAATGGTAGACTTTGATGTCAAGTATCTGTTGTTAGAAGTTGGCTTAGGTGGGCGTTTGGATTCGGTCAACGTCGTGGCGCCCTCTATAGCCGTAATAACCAGCATTGATTTAGATCATCAAGATTGGCTCGGTGATACCAAAGAGCTTATCGCCCTTGAAAAAGCGGGTATTTTTAGAGCTAATATTCCAGCCGTTATTGGTGAGCCACAACCTCCCACGACATTGATTAATGCTTCTTTAGATTATCAGGTTAAACCTGTGTGGCAAGGAAGTGATTTTCACTTTCAAATAGATGATAAAGGGTTTCATTGGCAAGGAGTAAAAAGTTGCTATGAGTTTTTACCTATCCCTAATATTCCTGCCCAAAATGCATCAACAGCATTGCAAGTAATTGAAATCTTGGAGTTGCAATTAGATTATAAAAAAATGTCGCAGGCATTTAAGCAAACTAGTTTGCCCGGCAGACGACAGGTCCTTCAAAACAAACCTACAGTAATGTTGGATGTAGCACATAATCCACATGCTACTAATTTGCTCGCTTTTGATATTAAAAATATGAAATATAAACGAGTTATTGCTGTTGTGGCGATGTTGGCAGATAAAGATATTATTGCAACACTTGCTCCAATGTTGTCAGTTGTAAGCATCTGGTATTGCGCTAGTTTAGATATTCCTAGGGGCGCAAAGTCAAGTACGTTGGTTTCTGCTGTATTAAGCTCACAGCAAAAAGTGTTAGAATATGACTCAGTCGAAATCGCGTATAAATATGCTTTAGAAAAAGCCAAACAAGATGATCTAGTGATTGTTTTTGGCTCTTTTTATACTGTTACCGATGTATTGAAAATAGGGTTGTTAACCCCTCAGGAAAAGGTGTAGTAAAGTGTCATCCGCATTACAAAACCGCTTGGTAGGAACGGCTATAGTTGTCGCTATTGCTGTGATTTTTTTGCCTGACTTATTGGATGGTAAACAAGAATCAGAAGTAAAATTATTTGTCGAGTTGCCACAAAAGCCAGCTATGAAAGAAGTTAAGTCCCCTGAAACCTTTGATACAGGCAAAGTAAAAGAAGCCGCGACTCGCAAGGTCGAAATCATCTCTGAGCTGGCTACTGATGATAATCAAACATCAAGTTTGTCACCTGAAGATAAATTAGATAGCCGAACTGCAGACGTTCGAGTTCAGGATGAATATCAAGCAAAAGAATCTGTGATGCCAAAGACAAGCAGTTTAGAACAACAAACAGTGGTTGAACAAGATTCAGATAGATTATTGGCTAGTGCAGGCTGGGTAGTGCAATTGGGCAGCTTTCGCCACCAAAAGAATGTGCAGGAGTTGTTTGAGGTATTAGAAAAAGCTGGTTATCGTGCTTTTAGTCGGCCAGTAAAAACGAATTCAGGGATTTTAACAAAAGTGTTTGTTGGGCCCGATTTACAAAAAAGCAATTTAGAAAATGCGCTTTCTCACCTTAAAGAGATAACTAATTTACAGGGAAGGGTGACACCTTTCACTGTTCAATAATTATTTTTTAAACGCTTATTCTTTGTTATCCATTGCCAATGGCTATTTTAAATTGTTCGAAATTTATCAGGATTTTCCCTAGGCCTTTTGATAGAATGCGCCCGATTTCAACTATCTGATGTTAAAAGGCTGAGCCAATTAACTATCATGTCATATAAGCGGTAAAACGAATCTTATGAATTGGATTGACTACTCCATACTGGGTGTGATTTTACTTTCAGCCGTTATTAGTTTAATAAGGGGCTTTATAAAAGAAGCTATTTCTTTGGCCATTTGGTTCAGCGCTTTTTTTATTGCTAGCCAATTCTATGCAGACCTTGCCACTTACTTAACCAAATTTGATGATTTGATGATCCGCAATGGTGTGGCTATTGCCATATTGTTTGTATCCACTCTAGTGATAGGAGGATTGGTAAATTATTTGATTTCCCAATTGGTCGATTTTACAGGGCTCACAGGTACAGATCGCGCACTAGGTTTAGTGTTTGGTGCATTGCGTGGCGTGTTGATTGTTAGTGCGTTGTTGTTTTTTATAGATACGTTTACTCCTTTGTCTGCATCACTTTGGTGGGAGACTTCATTACTTATCTCAGAATTTAGTTTAGTCATTGAGTGGTTTTTTGAATATTTGCAAAATAACTCAAGTTTTATAAAGCCCGTTTAAAAAGGTAAATAACATGTGTGGTATTGTCGGAATAGTGGGTAAAAGCCCGGTCAATCAAGCTTTGTACGATGCCTTGACCGTGCTCCAGCACAGAGGCCAAGATGCAGCTGGTATTGTCACTGTAGATGATGGAGTGATTCACCTAAGGAAAGACAATGGCTTGGTTAAAGATGTGTTTCATACGCGTCATATGAAAAGGCTCACTGGGCAATTTGGTATTGGCCACGTACGCTATCCTACTGCTGGTAGTTCAAGTTCGGCAGAAGCACAGCCTTTTTACGTTAACTCTCCATACGGTATTGCTTTCGCTCACAACGGTAACCTTACTAACGCACACGAGTTAAAAGATGAAGTAGCGAAGGTTGCCAGAAGGCACATCAACACTACTTCAGATTCAGAGTTGTTGTTAAATATCATTGCACATGAATTACAAAGTTGTGAGGGTTTACACTTAACACCTGAAGAAGTATTTAAAGCTGTTTCAAAGGTTCATGATAAAATTCGGGGTGCTTACGCGGTTGTCGCTGTCATTATTGGCAATGGAATGCTCGCATTTAGGGATCCATTTGGCATTCGTCCGTTATCATTAGGTAAACGCAAAACTGTGTTTGGTGATGAATATATGGTGGCTTCTGAAAGTGTGGCACTTGATGCGGTTGGATTTACCTTCATTCGTGACGTAGCCCCTGGCGAAGCTATATATGTAACTGAGTCAGGTGTATTGCATACTCAACAATGTGCTCATCAACCCATTAGTGCTCCTTGTATTTTTGAATTCGTTTATTTTGCCCGTCCAGATTCATTTATCGATGGTATTTCTGTATATGCCTCACGGGTTAACATGGGACGTAAACTGGGGCAAAAAATAGCTAAGGAATGGGAGCATTTAGATATTGATGTCGTTATCCCTATCCCAGAAACGTCAACTGATGTTGCTCTTCAAATTGCCATTGAATTAGACAAACCTTATCGTCAAGGGTTCGTTAAGAATCGTTACATTGGCCGTACATTTATTATGCCAGGACAAACGATGCGTCGAAAGTCGGTACGCCGTAAACTGAACGCCATTCCTTCAGAGTTTAAAGATAAAAGTGTGCTGTTGGTCGATGACTCTATTGTGAGAGGGACAACCTCAGAACAAATTATCGAAATGGCCCGCGAGTCTGGTGCTAAAAAAGTATACTTTGCTTCTGCTGCTCCTGAAATTCGTTTCCCTAACGTCTACGGAATCGATATGCCTTCAGCTAATGAGTTGATTGCTTATGGACGCGAGATTGAACAGATAAGCGACTTGATACGAGCCGACGGATTGATTTTTCAAGACCTCACTGATTTGATTGATGCAGTGCGAGAATTAAATCCTGACATTAAACGCTTTGAAACATCAGTATTTGACGGTAAATACATCACTGGTGATGTCGACAATGCGTATCTGCAGCGCATAGACAACATGCGTAATGAAGGAACAAAAAATGAAGGTGTTCAGGCAGAATTAAGTAATTTAGAAATGCACAACATGAGTCAGGATTAATTCACGCTAAAAGTTAAACAGGTTCTTAAAAAGCCACGAATATTGAATGATTCGTGGCTTTTCTATGGACTACATTCAAGTTGTCCTAGCCTACATATACGGGGCCCATGCCCATACTCCAAAGAATAACCGATGTGGCCATGAGTATTGCAAGTAGCACTAAACCACAGGTAACAACTGAACTTGCATAAATAAAGCCTTTACCTTCTGGAATATGCATTAAAATGGGTGTCCCTGCGTAGAGTAAATAAACTGAATAGCCTAAACCTACTAAACCAATCAGCATAACAAACCATAACACAGGATAAAAAGCGGCAAACCCTACCATGAACAAAGGTGTGGCAGTATAAGCTGCGAGTTCTAATGCTTGAGTATAGGTTGGGGTTGCATCGAATGCTTTGGCTAGTTCATGTATCAAAACGGCAAGAGCCATCACACCTGTCATTAAACCAAAATACATACCAATGCTCATCAACATAGCGCTATTGTGAGTCAACTTTATAATGTCGCCTACACCTATACTCCAGCCAAGATGTGCTGCAGAATAATAACCCATCAAAACAGGTATTAATGAAATAATGGCAATATGACTAAAGCTGTAAAAATAGCTTTCATGACGTTTGTCAATTGAATGCCATTCTTCTTTTGGATTTATATATAGTCCCCATAGGTGATTTAAAATCATACAGCCTGGTCTCTTATGTTGTTGAAATTTTGACACGATTTATTGATTAAAAATAAACATGCTATTAACATTTATTGTCTGTGAGTCGACCTCAACCGTCAACCTTTTTATGTTTACCAGTTAATGCTTATTGATTATCATCAATAATTAGCTTGATTTGTCAGTTCTATGTTTAAATAAATTTCATTAGTCAAATAGATAAAATAGGTCTTTGTAAGTAATGGATGGTCAATTAAAAAATGATTTTGTGTTTTATTTTCCAATCACCACAAGGTGGATGGATAACGATATGTTTGGGCATGTGAATAATGTTCATTATTACTCATATTTTGATACTGTCATCAATCAATTTTTAATTGAGCAAGCTGGTTTTGTTCCCCAAGAAAGTGAGCAGATAGGATTTATCGTCAAATCTAGCTGTCGTTATATCAGCCCATTATCGTATCCTCAAAAGTTAATAGGTGCATTACGTGTTGATAGAATTGGCAATAGTTCGGTGGATTATGCAGTAGGTATTTTCAAGGATAATGAGCCGTTAGCGTCGGCAGTTGGATGCTTGACTCATGTTTTTGTTGACCGACACTCTCACCAACCAACACCTATAAAAAAAACTATGCGTGAAGTTATGCTCTCAGCAAAAGTATCTGAATAAAATAAGCTTTACTCTAATTGAATCAGCTTCCCAGCAATACATCACTATTAGCCGAGAGTAATGTTTACAATTTAAGCAGCCAATGACCTCATATCACTTTTATCTTGCAGTTTTTTGTGCCACCAACATATAATTTACCCAAGTAGGTTTGATTAACTTCATACTGCGTTTGATGGGGTTAACTGCTACACCAGTAGTGGCAGTTAACACAAAGTCGTCAGCATCCAATAAAGAAAATAACTCAGCTGGCTTTACTAGTTTACTATAATGATGCGTCCCTATGGGCAACAACCTAGTAACGTATTCCGCACCAAAAATAGCAATCAAGTAAGCTAACCAATTACGATTGATAGAGGCAATAAAATGCGAACCATTTGGTTTTACTAAGGCATTACAGGCACGAACGAAGCTATTCACATTTGGCACGTGTTCTACCACTTCCATATTAAACACTATGTCAAATTGTTGTTTGGTTTCAACCATTTGTTCAACACTAATTAATTGGTAATCAATTTCAATTCCGTTCTGTTTGGCATGTGATTGCGCTATTCCAATATTTTTTTCGACCACATCTATTGCCGTAACCATTGCTCCTTGTTTTGCTAAGGACTCACTTAATATGCCCCCGCCACAGCCTATGTCCAACACTTTCAATTCAGCTAATGGATGATGTTTGTGATTTTGTGCCCTAAGCTGCTCCAAGATCCACTCAATCCTTAATGCATTAAGTTTGTGTAATGGCCAAAAGGGGCCTTCTAAATCCCACCAAGTCCCCGCTAGTTTTTCATAATATGCGACCTCTTTAGGATCGATATTAACCGATTGTAGGTTTGCCACTTTATCCTGCTCCAAATAAATAAGTTGTCATCATACTTAGGCTGGCGATTATTGTTAATACCATTCGCAATAGACCGTAGGTATGAGGGGTTTGAGGAATCAACGAACCAAAGTGTTCAATTGCCCAAATAAGTATGAACAGACCTGCACCGATAGCTAACCATTGCTCAGGTAACAGTAAAAATGTAAAAAACGCTATTAAAAATAGAATATTACTCAATATAATTCGCCAGAATTTGGCGTCATGCATATCGGCTGTTGGCCACCAAGCACCGCATAAAAATGTGAAAATACCAAAAGCATAAAGGGCAAGAGAATCGACTACAACGCTATTGTCAGTCAGTACGCTAGATAAAACAGCTAAGGTAATGAAAGGAACCAAACCTGCATAACCTAATATCTTTATGGAAAGTGGCATCATGTGAGAACAAAACCTTGTGAAAATAAATGATTATGAATAAATATTATCAACGTTGCTTAATGCCCCAACAGTCAAAAGGATCAAACGTGTCGAATACAATAATATTAACGTAAATAATCGGTAATCACTGATTTAATGTACTTTATTCTATTAGACATTATTGAATGTCGATTCACACATAAATAGAGGTTTTCACTCACTGACATTTTCAGTGAGTGTATTTTTATCGAATTTTGAGGTAAATATGCTTTGGCTGCAAACAATGGAAGAACTGAAAATCCGAATCCTCTACTGACAGGATCTAATATCAAACTAATTTGGTTTGAAAAACCTTTACAGCGAAATTGTTCTACATGTTCAAAAGCATTGAAATTCGCACTCAATAGTTGTCTGCCGTGATGTTCAGCATCCGGATGTGAAATAAACCCTAGATCTAACAACGTTTTCCAATTCACTAACTTAACTTTATTAGAGGTCACTAAGACAAGAGGCTCTTCAGCGACTTTTTCGCTCAGTAAGCTGCTGTCATTAGTTAATTCTGTAATCAAAGCTATATCTAAAGTTCGATCTGCTAATTCACGTTGTATGCTTTTATTTGGTGAAAATCGATAGTCAATCACTAACTCTGGGTGATGTTGTTGTAAGTCTAACAAGGGAGAATAGAGCTTTAAACCAACGCTACCAGGCGAGGCAATTTTGACCCGGCCAATATACGCATCGTCCTGCTTAATCAGCGCTTCCAACTCATCCGCAGCGCGTAAAAGTTCAAGGCCTTTTTGGTGTAATTGATGACCAGCTGCGGTTAATGAAAATGTCTTTCCTTCTCTAATTAATAATGGGTTATCAAACTGTTTTTCTAACTTTTTAATATGTTGGCTTACTCCTGACTGCGTCATAAATAGTTTTTCAGCTGTTTTGGTGAAATGCCCGACATTGACAAGAGTACAGAACGTTCTCAAAAAAATATGATTTATCATTACAAAAAATACTTATCGATATGACGAATGATAATTTTAAGTACTTAATAGTGAAATGTATACTTTCTAGAGTAATTAATAGGCTAAATCAATTATCAGGAGAAAAAAAATGAATAAACAGTATCCACGTACATTTTCCCATATCGGTATTTCAGTACCTGATTTAGAAGCGGCGGTAACATTTTATACCGAAGTGCTGGGGTGGTATATTATTCTGAAACCCACTGAAATAACCGAAGACGATTCATCTATTGGCGTAATGTGCACCGATGTTTTTGGTGCAGGCTGGGAGCATTTTCGTATCGCACATATGTCAACAGGGGATCGGATTGGTGTCGAATTATTTGAATTTAAGGGTCAAGTAAACCCTGAGAATAATTTCGAATATTGGAAAACAGGCATATTCCATTTTTGTGTTCAAGATCCGGATGTAGAGGGCCTAGCTGATAAAATAGTCGCTGCTGGTGGTAAAAAGCGTATGAAGGAACCGCGTTATTACTACCCAGGAAAAAAACCTTATCGCATGATTTATATGGAAGACCCTTTTGGTAACATTTTGGAAATTTATAGTCATAGCTACGAGTTAACGTATGCTGATGGTGCATACTAAACAGCTAATGTTGAATGTTGCCAACCTTGAGTTGGCAACAACTCGTTTATTCAATTTGCTAAAAATAGAAGACAGAGCCTCACAAGTTTTGATATCAAAGCGTTAAATTTAAGTCTTTTTATTGTCTTATAGCCAATGTTTAAAGGTTATATTATCAATTATGCTAAGGTGTGTAGCTAAAGTTCTACTTATGAATATATCCACTAGGCAGTATTATGATCCCATGGACCCAGCTCGGAACCGCGCAAATTCCTAATAATGGAGGCGAATTAAAATTTTCTCAAAGAGCAGATGAATTTTCTATTCGTTTATCGGGTATACGTGGCGAACTGATGAATAGTCGTTTGTACAACTCGGAAAAAGTGCTTGCGGAGCTGGGCTGTGCTTATCTTAATTCTACGGACAATGCACAAGTGTTAGTAGGTGGTTTAGGTATGGGGTATACCTTGGCTGCAGCATTAAAAGCAGTCACTTCAAACTCTCAAGTAACAGTGGCAGAGCTTATCCCCGAAGTGGTGGTGTGGAATCAAGGACCACTGGGTAATTGTGCGAAAAATCCACTTCAAGATCCCCGAACAAAATTACATGTTGGCGATGTGAGGGAACTACTGAGTACTAAAAAACCCACATTCGATGCTATTTTATTGGACGTAGATAATGGCCCTGAAGGGCTAACTCAAAAAGGTAACAACAGTATTTATTCAGCAAAGGGCTTAGATGATATATACAAAACTTTGCGTCCAAAGGGTATGTTAGCAGTATGGTCTGCAGGTCCCGATAATCTGTTTATAGGACGCCTCAAAAAAGCCGGATTTAAAGCTGATACACGCATTGTGCGCGCTCGTCCCGGAAAGGGTAGTCGGCATACTATATTTTTAGCTCGCAAGCCCTAGTTTTTCTGATGTCTAATGAAGTAATAAAAACAATCAATGTTTAAGATATTATCCTTAAATGGTAATTAATTGTAGTAAAATTGAATAGTGAGACCTCTTCATCAATGTTTAAACGCTCTTTGACCAAACTTATAAACAAACCAACTTTTCTTGGTTCACTCGTTATCGTTTGTCTATTGACGTTAACCTTCTATCTATGGATACAGGCTAAAGATGTTGAAGATAGATTACTGGAGCAACAATTTAATTTATCACTGATAAACCTCAGCCAAAATATTGATGCCCGCATTTCAAATATGAAATTAATTGCAAAAAATCTTGCTAATGATAGTCATATTCATGATTGGGTAGATAGAGGTTTTACACGTAATCAAGAATCAATATTGGTTGATAAACTTGGCTTTTTAGTCGAAGAGTACGGCCTCACTAGTGCTTCGTTTGCTGATAAAAACACCCACAAATATTGGAATCACGAAGGGTTTTTAAGAGTATTACAGCCTGAAATCGACATGTGGTATTTTGCTTATCTAAAAAGCGCTCAATCAGATCTTATCAGTGTGTATCACGATAAAAATAAAAACCGTGTTGATGTGTATGTTAATTATCAACAAATTGCCGGTAATGGATTGTCTGGAATAGCCACTTCATTTGACGGTGTTTTGGATATGTTGAAAAATTCTTTATTTGCTAAATACGGTGATATTTATTTGGTCGATAGTTCAGGTAAAGTTCAAGTACACGCAGATTCTGCTATCGCAGGGACTAAAAGCCTTCAAGATATGTTTTCAAAAGAAACTGTTGATAAATTATTACAACCAAACCACTTTGGGTTTATTGACCTCAATGAAGCAGCAGATGAGTTGTTGGGTGTTAGCTATATTCCGAGTATGAATTGGTATGTTGTTGTAAATTTAAGACGGTAAATATTCGCTGATGTCAGTATAAAAATGTATGCATTAAAACACTTTTATTTGATTGTTTTTCTGGATTTGGTTTGTTTATAAGTTAAAAAAACTTCTTTTTCATAAAGTTCGTATTAGCAATTAATGGTAACGCAGTTCAGATTCCATAAATTGTCTATCAAAACATTCAAATAGGGTCATTACCGCTAAAGAGGTTACGCCGCTCTAAAGAGGTTTCCAGTGTGTTACAAGTACTCTACTATTAAAATAGTTACGAGTTCCATAGACAATCATTTATCAATTTTCGTTTTAGGAAGTACCTTATTATTTAATTCAGTTGTGTCTTAAGTAGGCATATTGCTTGGGTCTGATTTGGTCGATTATTCTGCTGTAGCTGCTGCGGCACTTAATATTTAAGCGGACTCACTGGTAACGAATGAGCTTGGTGCATTAGCGGTTATCGGTATTGGTGCTCGCACAGATACCGCTAACTTATATTCCGATAAGGGTGCTGTTAATACTGGTGACGGAGGAAAATCTGGAAACATATATGCGGGTACTGCCGTCAGCATCGCGGCCAACGCAACTGTTAAAAACGTCTATGCTGCTGCCGTCGTTACATTAGGTGCTAGTGGTAAGGCTGATAGGATATATTCAGCTGCAGCAATCACTCTTGGAGCACTTTCGACTTCTCAAGACGTTTATGCCGCGTCTGTTATCACTGGGGATGGTGCAAACAGTAAAACGGCTTTTACTGTTACCGCTCCTATTATTGGTTTATATGAGTTAACGTTTGACATCGATGATGCTTTAAAACAATTAGCTAATGCTCAAGGATCCTTATTAAGCCTCAAAAATGATTTTAATTTGGATGTCGTTATGGAAGTAATACTTTTGAGTCAGGAGTATGGAAAGGAAGTGCTGTGACGATAGCAGCCGATTCATTAATTCAGTTTGATGGAAAGGGTGAAGAAAACCCCATTTGGGTTTTTAATCTTGATGCTGCAATGTCGTTGGTGCCGGTACTCAATTCGAAATAATCAACGCTGGCGCTGGTGCAAGTGTCCTATGAAATTTAGGTGGCTCGTTAAGTTTAGGTGGCTCGTTAAGTTTAGGTGATGGTACTTCTTTTGTAGGCACTAATTTTGTAACAGGAGCCATTGCCGGTGCTACCTCAGAGGTTAGTTGCAAAAATGGCCGTTGGCATAGGTTCAACGTCATCTACCAATTGCCTCTCCACAGATTCATGGGCAGGCTCAATTAATGGATTAGGTTATGACGTTGACATAAGTAATGGGATCATTTCGGATCAATCATCATCGCCGACATTATTTGTGTCTGAGCAATCGACAGTTTTAATGTTTTCTAGTTTACTTCAATGCTTTTTGTAACCAGACTAAAACATAGATAATTGTTTACATTCTTTTTCAAATGATGGGCTTCATTATTTAATGTTGAGTCCATTGTTTATTTTTTAATGACATCACTTTTTTGCCTAATATGCGTTTCATAAACCAATCAAAGCTAAGCAATAGTGGTCAATGTAAATTTTTAAAAAAAGCCAGATTAGAAAGACTTTGCCTTAAATTTTATTCACATCAACGTTCTGTTTTAGATTAGATAATGATTCACCAAAAATGTAACAGAAAGCAAAAAAATTGAGAATTGACAATAATGATTATTTTACGCCTGTGCACTCATGAATCTGTGAATGTGAAGCAATTATGGATAATATTTTAGCTATAATGGCCGACGTGAAAACAACTTCTAGCATTGTCTATTTGATGTTTCTATTAATTGTTTTCGTGAACGTTGCCATGAGCATGGCATTGAAATGGTAATTAAAGTTGTTTTTAGCTGCTTCTTAATTAGCTTATGTGCAAAGACTCCATTTTCCACGAATGTTCAATAACGCAAATAACCTTGGAATATTGATGTCATTTTTAAGGTAGGTCGACTAAGTCGATATTTTAGAAAATCGTAAATTCACAACAGATTTTTAATAAGCACAATATATCCGCATTCTTTGTAAATTTAATTATGCGTTATTGATAGTTAATTTGCTGACCTGCTTGCTCCAAAATATAGTGCGGTTAGGTTCTTTTTGATAAGTATATGTGCACCCACCAATTGTTGCATCTGTATCGGTTACCCAAGATGAAGTGTAATCTGCAGTATAGTCTGTAAAGGCATCTACATAGGCTTCTACTGTGGGTGCTCCATCTTCCATAAGGACATCCCACAGCTCAAGACATCCTGCACTAGAACCATTTTTTTCCGAAGTGGTTGTAACTTCACCAGCAGTGACGTCGTATGGCTTTAGATCCTGATTAACAACAACATTTCTTCCATTAATTAACATAGATGTGTGTGGCAATATATTTTGCATCACTGCATCAGACCTGATCAGCATGAGACCAATAGCAAAAGATCCTGCAGTTCCACTGACAGCAGATCTGTGAGCTTCTTCACTTAAATCTATAAAGCGAGGAACTGCTACAGCGGACAAAATTCCCAGCAATGTAATGACTATAACTAATTCGATAAGAGTAAAACCTATTTGCTGTTTAATAATAGGAGTTTTGTCAGTAACTGAGAGATGAATAAGGCTCTTTGAATTAATCATTTTTACTCTCCAAAATGGAAGACCACTAAAAATATTTAGTGGAACTCAACAACGTTTAGATTTGCATTCATGTTATGACCTGTTGGTTTGCAGTCATTCTATTATTGCGTGTAAGTTCTAATGACTTATAAAATAGTGTACTCATATTAAGGACCAAAAAAAGAATATTTACATTGGTATAAATACCTAATTTGTAATTATTAAATGATCATAATTCGCTCCAAAGAGTTGGTTACGAAGCCTTTCAGGTATCATTTTAAGGATGAACCTATTATTACAATCTTAAACCGCCTGAATATTGAATTTACTGAATTTACCGTTAATGCTTCCTTAAATAAACTGAGCCATAAGAATGTTTGTGGTAAAAGTAATGTCAAGCTGTGTAACAACCAAGCAGATAGTTGAGTCATCACAATGCGACGAAATTTCCGTAAGGCGTTTAAATAACAAAGTGAGCTGAACGATTATTTCAAACTGTCAAATAAACGTTCTACCACAGCATTATCCCAGCATGCCCTCACAACACCCATCGAGGCGCGTATACCTAAGCCCCTTAGCAGTATACCAAAGCGTTGCTTGGTAAATTGGGGGCCCCAATTATTGTGGAACACAAACCCCTGTTTGAGCTGTGTCAAATTTACAGCCTTGATAACAGTCTTAATTATAGAGACCGTCGTCATACGATTTTTTAAGTGCCAACCCACAATTCGGCGTGAGTATAAATCCATCATTATTGCCAGATACATCCAACCTTGAGTTATCTTTAAATAAGTGATGACGCCAGCCCAAAACTCATTGGGTGCCAACGAATTGAAGTTCTGGTTTAACAAGTTATCTGCTACTTTAGCGCTGTATTTGCGTTTTGTGGTGACTTTGAAAGCGAGTCGTTGTTCCACCTTCAACTTCAATTTTCTCATCAGCTTTCGGATTGAATATCGGCTGGTGTTAGAGCCTTCCTCATTCAGTTTTTTAGACAGCTTTGTATTTTTTGAGAAGAATAACGCCGAGAAATATATTATTTGTATGGTAAAATATCTTAACTGTAAAGTCACCAAAACGAAGAAGTTCCAAAATTGTCTACCGAAAAATTATTAGCTCCGATCAAAAAATTCTTACAATGTGAAACTCCACAAAGTTGGATTGATGAGGCTATTGAACCCGATAACCTCCCAAATTTACTTCGGGACCACGCTAATTGTGAGTTAAAGGCTGCGCAAACAGCTATGTTACTTTTACGTCGGTATGCAGTAGATCGTCAAAGTAGTGATGCGTTACTTGAATGGTTAAAACCTTATGAAGATTTTGTTTACCGTAAAATTGGTAATGGTGATTTTAGCAATTACATCAGCTTGTCAAAAAAACTGATCAGTAAATCTGACTTTGAACATGGCGATGACTTAATTGATAAAATGGTGTTGTTAATAAAAGAAGAGTTACATCATTTTCAGCAAGTTTGGGAAATTATGCAGAGTAGGGGAGTGACTCACGATAATATTTCAGCATCTGGTTATGCCAGAGGACTTATGAAACATGTGCGCACTCATGAACCGGCTAAACTCAGCGATACACTCATTTGTGGTGCTTATATTGAAGCCCGTTCTTGTGAACGTTTTGCTAAATTAGCCCCATGTTTAGATGCTGAACTAGGGACATTTTATAGCTCATTGCTGCGCAGCGAAGCAAGGCATTTTCAAGATTATTTAACTTTAGCAAGAAAAGTCAGTACAACTAACATTGACGAAAGGATTATCTTTTTTGGCGAAAAAGAAGCCAAGCTAATTCAAATGCAAGATAGTGAATTTCGCTTTCATAGTGGCTTACCATCTGTTTAACCATTTTTTATTGTTAACGGTTACTCTAATTTTTGTCCGTAATGTTATGTTGTCTATTACTAGGATAGGAGCTCTTGTCTGTAACTCAGGGATAGAC
>OOGD01000089.1_pt1 | contig 22032 bp, 18 predicted proteins | sample 1670381 | NCBI WGS metagenome assembly OOGD01 (sample SAMEA98146918, study PRJEB22522) | marine metagenome | biome: marine biome; feature: marine water body; material: sea ice | place: Arctic Ocean | collected 14-Sep-2015 | depth 1.3 m | reverse complement strand
CATCAGATGTAATAACAACTTAATTACAATAATTTTACGTTATAACCTAAACCGATATGAATTATTAACAATATAAACGCGCCTAAAGGGATTGGAATAAGCTGAAATGGATATTTTGAAAACTTATAGGTTGGCTGGCTCAACGTAAACTAATATTCGATAGTTAACTGAATTCGTGGTGAACGTACTTAAAATATCAATATGCGTGACACCACGATAGTTGATTAGTAGGTGATATAATTGGCTGATATTAAAATAATCAAAGTAGAAAAACTGAATAAGACTAACTATTTATCTTCATTTTTTAACTCAGATCCTATAAAAATAGTCTTATTAGGTTAGATTATGACCTGTTTAAATCTCCACACGAAAAAAATGTATTTAAATAAACTGTCAAAAAAAGGAATGTGGGCTCGTCGCCATCAACGTTTCTAGGCCCTTTAAAAAGGGTAAACTAGAAATAGAGTCGCAAATAAATCAGGGATTTAAGTAGTGAATTAAGTAGGCGGCTCATCAAAAAATACTTCCTCTAGTGGCAACGTAAAAAGACGAGGAATTTTAAATATTATAAGTAAACTGGAAATAAATTTGCCCTTTTTGATAGAATTAACGCTTTATCGTGACACTTGCAAAGCATTAGCTAAATCAGCTTGGGTCCAATCTCGCAAAGCTCGGAGCACTTTTAAGCGGCTTTTCATTTATATCTCCTATTGCAGATGAAAATAGTAATGATATACGTGATTGTCATTAGCCATATAAGGTGTCTTATTTCTGGTTCGAAGCTTATTAAACTAATATTTTCTAATAGCTCATGAGCAATACCTGCTATTAATCCAACCTTAAAGTCAAACCCATCGCTTTCATAGGGATTCTGCGTCGTAGCTCGTCAATATGAGACAAATGATTGACGTTTGCCACGATCATGGATTTGCCCAAAAAAGTTGAATTATCAAGGCTTAGATAGAATGGACTGCTTGATAATCCCAAATATACTTGGCGCCAAATCGTAATGATTCCGAACTCGCTAAGCATAACGCTAGTCGCTCAGTTGTTATGGTTATTTTGTTTCGTACTGACTGTTTCTTTCCGATTGTCTGGCTGTGATTAACGTTGTTCATAAGAAAAGCGACTAAGTCTAAAAGTAAAATAGTCTTTAATTTTAGACTTAGTCCAGACTCGAAAAAATTATTGTCAAGCTTGCTTTACATGACATTTAAGACAGTTTGTTTTTAAAGTCTTGATACTCAAATTTACGCACTAGTTCAAAACGACCATCTTTACGAATAATACCAATCGAGGGATGTTCAACACCATTAAAAAATGTGGTTTTGACCATGGTATAGTGCATCATATCCTCAAATATAATCCGCTCACCTATTTGTAATTCGTGATCAAAGCTATACAAATCGATAGCATCACCAGCTAAACAAGAGTTGCCACCTAATCTATAGGTGTAAGGTTTTTCACCTGCTTTGCCTGCACCGCGCACATCTGGGCGATAAGGCATTTCTAAAACATCTGGCATATGAGATGTGGCAGAAATATCTAAAATAACGATTTTGTCATGGTTTTCTACGATATCAACTACCTCGGCAATTAATGTACCTGTTTGCCACGCAACCGCTGATCCGGGTTCGAGGATAACGGTCAGGTTTGGGTGACGCTGCTTAAATGTTTTTAATGTGTCTATTAAATGCTCAACGTCATAACCATCACGAGTCATAAGATGACCACCCCCAAAGTTAATCCATTTTAACTTTGGTAACCATTTACCAAATTTATCTTCTACCGCTTTGATAGTTCGTTCGGTAGCAAAGGAATCAGATTCACATAAATTGTGGATATGTAAACCTTCAATACCTGCTATGTCTGCATTGTGGAGATCCTGTGCGCGGATCCCAAGGCGTGAGCCTGGGGCACTAGGATCGTAAAGTTCAGTTTCGGCTTCTTGATGCTCTGGATTAACTCGCAGGCCTGGTGACACATCTGTTTTGAGGATCTGATGTTTATATCTGTTCCATTGTCCTAAGCTATTAAAAGATATGTGATTCACTATGTGTATTAATTCATCTATATCTTTGGGTTTAAAAGCGGGTGAGTAAGCATGGACTTGTTTGCCTATTTCTTCTTTACCTAATCTTGCTTCCCATACCGCACTAGCAGTTGAGCCTTGCAAGTACTGACCAACCAAATCAAAGGTTGACCACATAGAAAATCCTTTGAGGGCCAGTATAATCTCCACACCACTTTCTTTTTGGACGTGTTGCATTAGCTGAAGATTGGCTTCAAGTGCCGTTTCGTCACATACATAACAAGGACTAGGGATTGCTGAATTTAACATCGGGTCGTTCATATTGTGGATACATTCTTGGCACTGATAAGTAAGTCGCTTAGAATATATCTGCTAGTTGTAGAGTTAAAGTGAAAGTTACGTTTGTCTTATCGATTTAATTAAGTTTGATTCGGTTCTTGGTTATAAAGGGTATTATTTTAAGGGTATTATTTTCAGCCAAACATAGAGGTGATTAAAGTACTTTTATTTTACTTGAACTGCTTCATAAAATTTTGGGCATGTGTCACTCGGCAAAGGTATAATCGCTTCAACATGCAACAGTTTTACTGTGGTGAAAAATTAAATATGCAAAAAAGACTATTTTTATCGAGGGTTTATTCCTTAAAAATCATCCAAACATTAAGATGGATTTTTTTGGTTTTAACATTAAGTAGTTGTGGAGGTGGTTCTGCAACTTCACAATCTACAGAACTCACCCCTGTATTACCGACTAATGCAGCACCAAAGCTCAACATCCCGTTTGAGAATATCAACATCGAAGTTGGCTTGTTTTTCCAAGTAGATATGCGGGCACGTTTCAGCGATGAAGGCAGTTTAACCCTGAACATTGTTGAATCGACTAAAGACACGTTGCCTGATTGGATAAGATTTGACTCGCAGAAAAATATTATGTTTGGCTTGTCTTCGGGTTTTATCGAAACCAGCACAATCATTTCGGTGAGCGCCACTGACGAGCAAGGACTGTCAACCACGACTAGTTTTAAGATTAACGTTAACACGGTTAGTCAGCCCCTTGCCCCCGAACAAGTGGCTCAAGATAACAATTACATTAGTGAACTACTTTTAAAGGAATCCAATTTCTTCCAATTAGGTATTGCTATAAACGACAGTACTTTCCTGACCCAAGATGGTATTTTCCTAAATAGTGTTTCCTTACAGCCATTTGGCAAAGCATCCCCATTTAGTGCGGCCTCTAAAGAGTCATTACACCTTAATTTTTTGGCAAAAGTAGTATTGGAAAATGATCGAGCGCAGCAATTACTTTTTGGGGTTGATGTAGATAATACAGTTAACGCAGCTAATACAAATAATGCAGAAGATGCTGTTACCCAAGCGCTCAACATACTTGAGCAAAAGGTGACAACATATGAGCAGTTTGATGCAGCATATCCAGCATTTGGTGGATTTTTGCCGTGGTTTATCTCAGAAGATAGAGGCAATGGAGTCAGCATGTATCCCCTCAGCGGATGGGAAGATAGGATGCCTGCATTGGATAATGGCCAATTGGCTTGGTCAATATTTGTTGTTTACCACTCTCTCTATAAGATGGGATATGACAACATTGCACGTCGCTATGAACAACGTTTTCAGAAGATGGCCACACATGTTAAAACCGTGTTTTTTGATACGCAACGCAATGTGATATCCGGTATCAGTCAATTTACCGATACCAGTGGTAATCCTGATCCTTCTCTGCCACCTGAACAACTGCTATACATTAAAGATAGCTATGCATTGACCGACCCTTTCGAAGGTGAATTAATGGCCGTTTTTATGACGCTGTTTAGCCCTGATTTGTCAGAAACCCAAAAACAACAATTATGGTTAAATAAGTTTGTTAATACTCGGGATTATGCGGCGACCACAGGTGACATATTGACTGTGATAGAAGGATGGGCGTTCTCTTCACATGAGCAATGGAAATTTTTAATCTTGCCTTACCTTGATTACAAGATTACCCGTGACTTGTTTCTTAATAGTGAAAAAGTCAGAGCTGATTATTCGAACAAAAATAACTATCGAGGTTTTTTCGCCTCTGTAAACACTCCCGCAAACTCCTATGAGTCTCTTTTAGGTATTCAAGCTGTTGCATCACAAAACGGCGTGAAAAATACAGTTATAGCCCCCTATGCCAATTTCCCCATGTTGTTGGCTGATCAAAATCAACAGACCAATACTGGACTTAAATGGCTAAAAAACACATTAGCCTACGATAATATACTCAGTGAGTACGGCGTACTTGAGTCTTATGACACCTCAACATTTGCGATTACGCCACTGCTAACATGGGATGGAAAAGCACTGCCCAGTTTAGCCATGATGGGCGGCGTGATAGATGAAACGCGGGAGTTTATGATTCAAGAAGGCGTTTACCTCGAGTTTATGAATTTGATTGATACGCAATACAGTGAATTTAGCGATGTAATCAACGGCATCGATTCGCTTATTGCAGCGCCCCTAGATACCCCTGTTCCTGTCAGTCCTTGTTCTGATAGTCACATTATTCTCGGGACTATCAATGATTTTGACTGTCAAAAGTTGATACCATTAGCGGGTATTAGTATTGTTGAAAACCCAGATGTCACGATGCATAATCCGAGTCAGTTTGTTGGTCAATATAATGACCCTGCAGGACCGTGGGATGCGCTGGTGATTGATTATTACGATGCCATTGATCTTTCTAATCATACTGTGTTCAGTCTTAGCCTGATAGCCCCCGTCAGCGGGATTTTAAAAGTAAAGTTGGAAGGTGGTCAATCTTTAACTGTTGAGTTAGACATGCAGGTCTCTGAACTTAACAACTGGGTAGAATATCAATTCGATTTTACTGCCCATATGAATGAGAATCATCAAAAAATAGCGGTTTTCTTTGAGGCAGGTCTAAGTAACTCAGGCAATAATATCTATTATCTCGATAATCTAAAGCTGACCAGTGAAGTGATTGAGTGATAACTTGGATAAATAGCTTAGAGATTAGCTTAGATAAATAGTCTAGTGGTAGATTGAGAGCCTCAATTATTGAGGCTCTTTGAGCATAACTATCGTTTGAATGGGCTTTGTTCACATTCAATTACATGCCATGGCAACCCGTGAATATTTAGCATCTCCATGAAGGGATCTGGATCGAACTGTTCCATATTCCACACGCCGGGTTTTTTCCATGTGCCATTCAGTATTAAGGCCGCGCCTATCATTGCTGGTACGCCAGTTGTATATGACACAGCTTGAGCACCTACTTCTTCATGGCACTTAGCGTGTTCACAATTATTATAAATAAAAATAGTTTTTTCTTGTCCATCTTTAATGCCGGTTATATAAGTGCCAATACAGGTTTGGCCGGTGTATCCATCAGCTAATGAACCAGGATCAGGTAAGAGTGCTTTTAAAAATTCTAAAGGTATAATTTGCTGGCCTTGAAAGTCGATAGGCAAAATACCGGTCATGCCGATACCTTCAAGTACTTTAAGATGAGTCAGATAGGCGTCACCAAAGGTCATCCAAAAACGGGCACGTTTGAGACTGGGGAAATGTTTGACCAGTGACTCTAATTCTTCGTGAAACATCAGGTAAGAGGCACGGACCCCAATATTTTGGTAGTCCAAGTCTTCCCGTACACTCAACGGTTCAGTTTCTTTCCATTCACCGTTTTCATAAAAACGCCCGCGCTGGGTAATTTCACGAATATTGATTTCTGGATTAAAATTTGTCGCAAACGCTTGACCGTGGTCGCCACCGTTACAGTCAACTATATCCAAGTAATGAATTTCATCAAAATAATGTTTGGCCGCATAAGCGGTGTAAACATTAGTTACTCCGGGATCAAAACCGCTTCCCAATAATGCCATCAGGCCAGCTTTTTGAAACTTTTCTTGATACGCCCATTGCCAGGAATATTCGAATTTAGCGACATCTTTGGGTTCGTAATTAGCGGTATCCATATAATTCACGCCAGTTTCTAAGCAAGCATCCATGATGGCTAAATCTTGGTAAGGCAGCGCTAAGTTAACCACCAAGTCAGGTTTGACTTGATTGATAACCGCAACCACTTCACTGGCATGGTCGGCATCAACAGCAAATACACCTTTTACTCTGTCCAAACCGACTTCTTTTTGTAGTGCTTCACATTTTGAAACTGTGCGACTTGCTAAGTAAATTTCACCAAATAATTCAGGTAAACGGGCACATTTTTTTATGGTCACAGCGGCAACGCCGCCAGCGCCAATAATTAGAACACGAGACATATTGAGTTCCTAATAATCTAGATTTAATGTAAAGGTCGAATGCTAGCAGTAATTAATTGTGGTGCAAGTTGAATATTATCAATCGAGTTGTGTTTGTTTCATTCCGAGTCGGTTCTATTCAGTCAATTTATACACAATTCAACTGATTCCAAACCAAGTGATTTAAGAACCGCTTGTTTTCTTTGCGCAATATTACCTGTTGCAAGTATATGTTTGATTCCGTGTTTTTTAAGGTATTGACGGTTAAATACTTGAAATTCATGACGGTTGGCATCACCAGAACGTTCCCATGTGTCGTCGTAGGGAATATCATCATCACATAACACCACTAAGTCGTAGCGTTGCCAACATGCTCTGGCGAGATTTTCTAAGTCTGGCAAGGCTGTTTGGTGATAATGCACCGCAAAGTGCCAAGTAGTGAATGCGCTGGTATCACAAAAAAGATATTTGTTTGCCTTCGAGGATGCTTGGTCTTCCCATTGGTTTTGAGTTTGGGCAATATGCAGTAGCTGATCCGGAGACAGTCGCCTGTTGACCTGATGTTGTAGCCAATAATCTCGACCATATTCAGGCACAGTCATAGTGTTAAGTTCATTGGCTAATGTTTCGCATAATGTGGTTTTGCCCGTAGAAGGCCCACCTAAAAAGACAATTTTTTTGATCACGAAATGGGTTGGCCTTTTTTTGAATTCAGAGTGTCATGTTTATACCATTGATATTGGCCAACGATAGCCATGACTAAAAAACAAGCATACAAAGCTGACGTTGGAAATAAACCTTTTTGCCAATATATTGCAATAGCAACAATATCTACGACAATCCATAGCATCCAGTTCAATAATTTTTTGTGCGACAATAACCACTGCGCTGCTAAGCTTGCACACGTAGTAAATGCATCAGGGTAAGGAAAACTCGCATCTGTATAGATAGTCATTATTGTTCCAAGTAAACTAGTGCAAACCACTATAGCAACAACCCATAAACTATATTCTGTGATAGTACCCTGATTAACAATCACTCGGCCCGTCGAGTCTTGAGCGCCTTTCCACAGAAACCATCCGTAAATTTGAAAACCAATATAAAATACATGTAAAATCATATCTGAATACAGCTTCACGTCGTAAAATATCCACGTATAAATACTGACTTGTACAAAGCCAAAAGCAAAACACCAGATACTTCGTTTGATGACTAAGTAAACGCAAATAAAGCCTGATACCGTTGCTATCCATTCTTGTGGTGATGCGCCAGCAAAGCCTTGCAGCCAGTTAAGCCAGTTCATATGTGTTTCCAGTCCGAATACTTGAATAGTGTCGAGATGAGCCGCTTCCATCTGTGTTTCCTTCAATCACGTAAATCCTATTATTAAGCACTGTGGCTAAGTTATGGCGATTAGGCAGATAACCGATTGTTGTTTGATGCCAAGCTTCAGTTTTAAAGTCGTAAATAAGGGTGTTATCTAGCCGGGTATAATCACCAAAGCTTAGAATTCTATTGTCAAACACCACAACTGAGTGAGCACTTAGTTTTTGTGGTATTGATGCCAAGGACTGCCATTTTCCAGTGAAAATGTTGTATCGCTCAAATGCGTTTAAAGGTGATTTGCCATTGTAACCTTCGATGGTAAATAAATACTGCCCGCGTTGGATCGTCTTGGTATCTTTTGGCGTGGGAATTTTTTCAGTAAGTTGCCATTTATCTTTTGTGACATCATAAATGCCAACAGTCGATGGAGTAGAATTTTGTCGACTACCGCCGATAAAAAATATTTTATCGTTATGATATTGAGCACTGCCTAATCGACTTGCTCCGGGTATTTGCCCAATAATTTTTGATTGACGGCTAGGGATGTCAAATACTTCCATCTCAGGTTCTCGTAATAATCTACGTTTTTTTCCATAAGTGAACGCACTCATCCCACCCACAATATAAATTGAGTCACGTCCATCTCGCACAGTAGTGTGATATAGATGATGGATAAGTAGATTATTTACTTGTTCGATAGTCCCAGTTTGAGAGTTGATAATTTCTAAATTTGACAATAAGCCATGCTTACCCGAACCCTCTAAAAAAAATATATGTTCGCCATTATTAACGATTGCGTGACCGTATCTTCCATGATGAAGCTTAATGGTGAATACCTGACTTGTTAAAAGACTTTCTTTACTAAGTATACTGGGTATAGATGTGCAACCCATCAAAGATGTCAGTAGAGTTAAAACGGCAAAACTAAAAAGTGGTTGCGCTTTTTTTGTTCTCATAGTGCATCCCTATTTTTGGAAAAAATTTCAAGCAATATTGGGCATCCTGTATGAAAATTGCAATGGCAGATTAACGGGCGCCCTGTAATCCACCAGTATGTAATGCCAATACACGACTGCCACTAGGGAAATGACCACTTATGGTTAACTGATACAGAGCATAAAATAACTTGCCACTGTAAACAGGCTCGATTGTAATGTGGTTTTGTTGCTCAAACTCCGCGCAAAACTTGCTGAGCTCGTTGTTGTATTTTGCATACCCACCAAACTGATATTCGTGATTGATTTTCCAGTCAACTCGGTGATGCCTATCAGACAATAAAGCACCGACTAGTTGTTCCAAATACCCATGACCTTTCAATACCGCTATGCCTAGAATTTGGCTAGAGGTGTCTATTTCTGATTGTGCTAAGCCGTCAATCAGTCCGGCTAAAGTGCCACCGCTGGCCACAGGTGCCAATATATAATCATATTGTTGAGTGAGTTCTTGGATGATTTCAGCCACACCTCTTAGCGCTAGCTGTTGGGAGCCACCTTCAGGTATCAGCAAAGCCTCAGGATATTGTGTGGTCAGTATTTCAAGGTATTGAGGTTCGGCACGCTGCTGGTAAGTTTTTCGGTCGACATATTGAACATCAGTCTCCCAATTAAGTAAGTCTTGCAACATCGGACTTAGGTTTTGTGAATAATCTCCACGCACTATTGCGCTGAAGCGAATGCCTAATTGCCGACAACAGTAGCCTAATGCATGAAGATGATTAGAATAACCGCCGCCAAAGCTTATTATGTGTTTAACATCATTTTCGGAAGCTTCCAGTAGGGCATATTTAAGTTTGCGCCATTTATTACCAGATATGATGGGATGTAAGAGGTCATCTCGTTTTATGGATATTTGAATGTTATGTAAGTTTGCCCAGCTTGATGTGATCGTCTGTTCGGGTGAAGGTGGTTGCATAAATAATTGTTTAACTAAAGACATAATTGTTATTAAAGTATCAATCCATCAGAACTATGCAGTAGCATAAGGTTATATTTATTAAACCATTAGAAGGCTTTACATGACCATCGTTATTATTTGCTTATTTATCACAACTTTTATGCCCATCTTAGCTAAGGCACCTATGGCGATGGCAATGAATAAAGTGACAGGGGGTTACGATAATCGACATCCCCGTGAACAACAAAAATTTTTAACAGGATTTGGGGCGAGAGCTAAAGCCGCTCATGAAAATTGTTTTGAAGCACTTATTATGTTCACTCCCGGAGCACTAGCGGTGTTGGTAACTAATAATGTCGTTCAGTTAGCCGAATATTTTGCTATTGCGTTTGTTGTTTCAAGATTGGCTTATTTACTAGCCTATTACTTTGACAAACATGTGTTGCGCAGCACTTTTTGGGGCATTGGTTTTATATCTTCGCTGGCACTTATCTGGTTGGCCATCCCCTAGTTGACTGTGGTGCATCAAATTTGTAGTTTGTGATAGCTTATGGTCGGCAAATTTATTAGGTTTACAATCCAGATGGTGAACTAGAGTTGGTGGGTCTCGCTCTGGTTATTCCTGATACTAGTAGCGTACTGAGCAATTGTGATGGCGAAATTAGCTTGCGTTTGCCAATTTAATGTCTTGTTGCTTGATGCTGGAATATCAAATAACAAAACAACTTTATATGCTAGTTGACATATAGACGTCTATACGGCAAATTAAATGCATGAAAAGAATTACAACAGACACCACCGGCATTATGATTATCACCATCGATAGGGTGTTCGCTGGCTAGTGCATAAGCATTACATATAAAAAGCCCGCAACCACCGCGGGCTTTTTTGTTATATGGATGCTTAAAATATGTGATAAACCCGGTGAGTTGAAATAATAGAGGAATTAAAATGAAGGTATTGAAATTTGGCGGGTCGTCTCTCGCTGATGCAGAACGTTACTTAAGAGTGAAAGATATTAGTATCGCATGCCACACCGACGTCGGTGCGGCTGTTGTGTTGTCTGCTCCAAAGGGCGTCACCAATGCCTTATCGCTGCTGTGTGATGAAGCCGCATCGGGTAAAGATTACGGTGAATTATTTGCCAAATTAAATATGGTGTTATTTGGTATTTTGGATGACTTACAAAATAACGTACCTAACTTTTCTCAAGTAAAATTAGCCGAGTTTATCCAATATACATTGAATGAACTTAATCAACATTTAGAAGGTTTTGCACTGCTACGCTGCGCCCCTGAGCAAGTTGTTGCTAGAGTATTAAGTGTTGGCGAATATATAAGTGTCAATATTTTCAGCGAGATTTTAACTACTTTAGGCCATGCTAATTATATTATTGATCCGGTAAAATATATTGTTGCTGAAGGCGATTATCTAGACAGCATTGCTGATGTATCGGCTAGTAAGGCACGTTTCAGTGATGTAGATATCTCAGGTGAAAAAATATTAATCATGCCTGGGTTTGTTGCCGTTAACGCAGCGGGTGAAAAAGTGACGTTAGGTCGTAACGGTTCGGATTATTCCGCAGCTATCTTAGCTGCATGTATTGATGCTCAGTGCTGTGAGATTTGGACAGACGTAGACGGTGTTTATAATGCTGATCCAAACCAAGTAGAAGGTGCAGTATTGCTTGATAAACTGACTTACCAAGAAGCGATGGAGTTATCTTATTTTGGTGCAAAAGTGTTGCACCCAAAAACGATTGGTCCTATCGCTCAACACCATATACCGTGTTTAATTCGCAACACCTTAAATCCATCGGCACCGGGAACGTTAATCAGTAACGAAGCCAGTACTAAATGGACCAGCGTAAAAGGGATTTCTCACTTAGATGATATGACTATGTTTAACGTGGCAGGTCCAGGCATGAAGGGCATGGTGGGCATGGCTAGCCGTGTTTTCGAAATTATGTCTAACGCGAATATTTCTATTAGTTTGATTACTCAGTCTTCGTCTGAGTACAGCATCAGTTTTTGTATTCACAGCAAAGATGCCAGTCGCGCACAGGATTTATTAGAAGATTCATTTGCATTAGAGCTAAGCAATCATTTGCTGGAGCCAATTGAGGTGCGACATGAGTTAGCTATTGTAACTTTGGTAGGCGACGGTATGCGTCATTCTAAAGGTTTGGCTGCCAAGTTTTTTAGCTCATTAGCACAAGCAAGAGTCAACAACGTGGCTATAGCTCAAGGCTCCTCTGAACGCTCCATTTCCACTGTAATAGAAGCTAGTAAAGCAAAGAAGGCTGTTAAAGTGGTACATCAGAATTTTTTCTCTAATTTGCATCCTATTGATGCCTTCTTAGTCGGCTGCGGTAGTGTAGGCAAAGAGCTCTTAGCCCAAATTTCTCGACAGCAAGCTGCTTTACTTGAAAGAAATATTAGTTTGAAAGTTTACGGTATAGCAAATAGTAAAAAATTATTACTGCAATCCAATGGCATAGATTTGAATATGCATTGGCAGGATGACTTAGAGAAAAGTGATCAACAATTATCTATTGAAAATTTGAAAAAATTTGTACACGACAATAGTCTGGTTAACCCTGTTGTTATTGACTGTACGAGCAGTTCGTTCATAGCTGAACAATATCCTCAAATGATGTTAGATGGCTTTCACGTTGTTACACCAAATAAAAAAGCGAATACAGCAAGCACTGAATTTTACCAGCTGTTAAGAGATACGGCCCAGAAGACCAATCGTCAATTTTTGTACGAAACTACAGTAGGCGCTGGGTTACCTGTTATTGATAACCTACAGAACTTGTTTTATGCAGGTGATGAATTATTACGCTTTGAAGGCATATTGTCTGGTTCTTTGTCTTTTGTGTTTGGTAAATTAGATGAAGGTTTGAGTCTGTCTGCAGCAACTGAAATTGCCAAAAAGAATGGTTTTACGGAGCCCGACCCTCGCGATGATTTGAGTGGAATGGATGTCGCTAGAAAACTTTTGATTATGGCCCGTGAATCGGGTCTCAGCTTGGAGTTATCTGACATCACCATAGAGCCAGTATTACCGTCATTTTTTGATGCCAATGGCAGTATTGAAGATTTTATGTCACGACTGCCTGAATTAGACCTTTATTACGCAAAGAAAGTCGCTAATGCCAAGGATGAAGGAAAGGTGTTGCGTTATGTAGGCTCGATTGAGCACGGTAAATGTGCAGTGAGTATCGAAGCGGTGAATGAATCCCATCCGCTGTACATGGTGAAAGAGGGCGAAAATGCCTTGGCCATCCACAGTCACTACTATCAACCTATTCCTTATGTTATTAGAGGTTATGGTGCTGGCGCAGCAGTGACGGCAGCCGGTGTGTTCGCCGATGTCATGCGAACGATGCCGTGGAAGCAATCTATATAATGTCTCAAGTTAATATGAAACAGACTATTCTGCGAGCTTATGCGCCAGCTTCTATCGGTAACGTTAGCTTAGGTTTTGATTCACTTGGAGCGGCTTTAAAACCAATAGACGGCAGTTTGTTGGGTGATGAAGTCGATATCGAGGTGGCAGAACAATTTAGATTGGAGGTTAAGGGGCGTTTTGCGGATAAATTGCCAGCTGATCCAAACAACAATATTATCACCCATTGTTACCAACACTTTATTGCTTCGTTAGAAAAGCAGGGACATAAAAAAAGTGCTATTCCCGCGCTTAAGATGACGTTGCATAAAAATTTGCCTATTGGAAGTGGGTTAGGTTCAAGCGCTAGTTCTATTGTGGCGGCTTTACATGGCCTGAATCAATTCTTTGCTAAATACTTTGGCAACGTCCCTTTCACCGAAAATAAATTACTATTGCTTATGGGTGAACTCGAAGGACAAATAAGCGGTAGTGTACATTACGATAATGTTGCACCCTGTTTTTTGGGTGGACTTACCTTAATTGCTGAACATAAAGACCAAGTTGTGTTGCAGTTGCCCATATTTGAAAATTGGTATTGGGTGTCGTGTTATTCTGGCATTACGGTGTCTACTGCGGCTGCACGAGATATTTTGCCTAAGCAAGTGTCTTTGGCAAATACGATTAAATTTGGTCGGCAGCTAGCGGTGTTTATCGATGCGTTATACCGCAAGGATGAAAAGCTCGCTGCAGCTATGATGCTAGATGTTATTGCTGAACCATATCGTAAATCACTGTTGCCAAGGTTTGATGAATCACGTTTTTTTGCCGAACAACATGGTGCGCTAGCTTTTGGGATTTCTGGTTCTGGGCCAACAGTATTTGCAGTTTGCGACAATATAGAAGATGCCAAAATAATTAATCAATGGTTAGTTGACAATTATATTCAAAATGACACGGGTTTTAGTCATATTTGTCAGCTAGACTCGAGTGGTGCATCCGTGAGCCACTTTTGATTGCGATAGCTTTCATAGGAGCTAGTACAAAGGCCATACCGCCGTGTCACTAGTGCAACGTTAAAGTATTAAAAAGGGTGTAAAGTGGAACTCGAAAATTTAAAAGACGCTTCTGAGCAAGTGTCGTTTGCAGAAGCAGTTAAAAAAGGCCTTGGCAAAAATCAAGGGTTGTTTTTCCCTAAAAAACTACCTAAATTTGATGATATTGAATCAGTGCTAGCCATGCCTTTTGTTGAGCGTAGCGTAGAAATATTAAGTACCTTGATTGGTGGTGAGTTACCTCGTGAAATGGTTGCAGGTATCGTTGAACGAGCTTTCTTGTTCGGTGCTCCTTTGGCAAAAGTTGCAGACAATATCTATGCCCTAGAGCTTTTTCATGGTCCAACATTAGCATTTAAAGATTTTGGTGGCCGTTTTATGGCCCAGTGCTTAATTGAAATTTCCAATGGTCAGCCAATCACAATATTGACCGCTACCTCTGGTGATACCGGCGCTGCTGTTGCTCATGCCTTTCATGGTATCGAAAATATCAATGTAGTGATCTTGTATCCAAAGGGTAAAATCAGTCAGCTTCAAGAAAAATTATTTACCACGCTGGGTGGCAACATCCACACTGTGGCAATTGATGATGATTTTGACGCTTGTCAGCAATTAGTAAAAACTGCTTTTGATGATCCTGATGTTCGAGATGGATTGCATTTAAACTCTGCAAACTCTATTAATATTAGTCGTTTAGCTGCTCAGGTATGTTATTACTTTGAAGCAGTTTCGCAGCTTACGCCAGCCGAACGAGAAAACTTAGTGATATCAGTACCCAGTGGTAATTTTGGTAATTTGACAGCTGGTTTGATCGCAAAAGTTATGGGGTTACCGGTCGAACATTTTGTTGCTGCCACTAATTTAAACGATACTGTACCGCGTTATTTAAAAACTGGCGAGTGGGATCCCAAAGATACGGTTGCGACATTGTCCAATGCGATGGATGTGAGTCAACCTAATAACTGGCCGCGTATTGAAGCCATGATCGAACGAGGCGATGTGGATAAGTCTGCGATCTCAGGCGCTACAGTAGACGAAGAATACACTCAAGTAGCAATGCGTCAATTAGCCCAATTAGGTTATGTAAGTGAACCTCACGCTGCTATTGCTTACAAAGCTTTAGTCAGAAGAATAGAAAAAGGTCAAACAGGTATTTTTTTAGGCACCGCTCACCCAGCTAAATTTCGAGAAACAGTAGAAAATGTCTTAGGACAACCTATTAGTCTGCCACAGCCTCTTGCAGACTGCGCAGGCAAAGAAGGTCTGTCAGTTGAATTGCCCTGTGACTATCAGGCGGTAAAAGCGCACATGCTTAGTTTACTGGGCTAATTATTCCTAATGAATACTTGGACAGACATTTTAGGTCAAGAGAAACAGCAGCCTTACTTTCAACAAATCATGCAATTTGTTGAAAGTGAAAGGGCAACTGGGAAGACGATTTACCCAGCTAAACAAGATGTGTTTAGTGCTTTCAACTTGACTAAACTAGAGAAAGTCAAAGTAGTGATCTTAGGTCAAGACCCTTATCACGGCCCCAATCAAGCTCATGGGCTATGCTTTTCGGTATTGCCCGGTGTTAAAACTCCTCCTTCATTGGCTAATATGTATAAGGAATTAGCGACTGATATTTCAGAGTTTGTTATTCCGCAGCATGGTTTCTTAGAAAGCTGGGCCGAGCAGGGTGTGATGTTACTCAATACCGTTCTCACAGTAGAACGAGCAAAAGCCCACTCTCATGCAAAGATAGGTTGGGAACAATTTACTGATGTTGTTATCCAGCAATTAAGCGACCACTGTGATGAACTCGTATTTTTACTGTGGGGTAGTCACGCTCAAAAAAAAGGTCTAGTAATAGACAAACAGAAGCATCACGTTCTTAATGCCCCTCATCCTTCGCCATTATCAGCATATCGAGGATTTTTTGGCTGTAAACATTTCTCTCAAACTAATAACCTTTTAAGACAGCAGAATAAAAGCCCGATAAATTGGCAGGTTTAACTTTCTAATCGGTCAACAGAATTTTTCTATCTATCATCCATCTATGCAACTTTATTGAAATTTAGAAGCGGATATTAGCCATAGACGTTACAAAACATATTTTGAATCATCCCCAAAAGACATGAAATGAAAGGCAATTGTCATAGCAACATCATGTTTATCGTTATGTTGTATTTGACAATAAATTAAATAGTTATGTTTATTATGCTGAAAGTTTTATACCAGACAAATATGTGGAGCAAGAACGTAATCAACATAAAAAATGAGTTAATCATCAGTAGTCACATATGTAAAAAGCCCTGAGACTCAGGGCTTTTGCGTTTATAAAAAATCTAACTCATCTTCTGCTGACATTCCTAGCTCTCGAAGTTCTTGCCTGAGTTGATGCCTATCGTGAATGGCTTCAATTTCTCGCCATTTGCGTTTGCTTGCTTTGCTTTTGGATGATTTGGTTTCTGAATCTAAGGTAGACAATAAATCGGACTTATCCATTTGGATCTCCTTTCTTATTTTTAGAGCGCACTGATGAAAAAACAAACATTCAAGCTTTAGAGTTTACTAATTAAACACAAGCCACATGAATATGTACCATACACGACATTAAAATAGAATAATTATTTAAAGCTTTAAGTAACTAAATATGAATGCTGAGTACAAAAAAAAGCTGTTATGCGCAGATAGTAAAAATTTTTAGCTTGAATCAAAAATGAAAAAAGGTGTAGACCAACATAAAAAAGGGCATTTTTTATTAAAATACGCTCTCCATTTTTGTTGATGAAATATATGACTCTTCAATAATACTTACGATGTTAAAACGTGATGTGAAATGATGCGAAGACGATGGCAAAAGATTGAGCCTCACAGGAACATGAGGATCAATAGGTTAAAATCTAATAGCTCTTAATTTGGATGGTGATAGTGCGCCTTTTCGTTTGAGGTGCATTGCTTCTATCTTTCATCACGCGAGGATAGATTTTGTGGTCAACCATTTGCTTGTCTAAATTTACTAATTAGCTGGTTAGTTGAAGCATCAAAGTTTAAGTTAGCATCAGTATTGACAAGTTTATCAAGTACTTGATTGCCCAATTCTTTACCTAATTCTACACCCCACTGATCAAATGAATTCACACCCCATATAGCGCCTTGTACAAAGACTTTATGTTCGTACATAGCTACCAAAGCGCCCAAGGTTTTGGGGTCAACTTGGTTAAACAGTAAGGTGTTACTAGGCTTGTTACCAGGCATAGTTTTGTGGGTCGCAAGTGATTCAAGTGTGACATCATCCAAGCCCTTTGAGGTTAGATCCGCCTTACATTCTTCAAAAGTTTTACCTTGCATTAACGCTTGGGTTTGGCCAAAACAGTTGGAGGCCAACATGGCATGGTGTATATCATCTTGATTGGGGACTTTGAGTGGTAACATAAAGTCAGCAGGCACTAGCACCGTTCCTTGGTGGATCAACTGGTGGAACGAATGTTGACCATTAGTGCCTTCACTGCCCCAAATAATTGGGCCTGTAGCATAATCTATTTGGGTGTGGGTTCCGGAGATACGTTTACCGTTACTTTCCATATCCAGCTGTTGCACATAAGCGGGAAAACCACGTAAATAGTGATAATAAGGTAATAACACGTGACTTTGCGCATCAAAAAAATTCACATACCAAACACCTAACAACGCTAATATCATTGGCAAGTTCTGTTCAATAGGTGCATTTTGAAAATGTTCATCCATTTCAAATGCGCCTTGCAGTAATTCACGGTAATTGTCATAACCTATCGTTAATGCGATAGGTAAACCAATAGCAGACCAAAGCGAATAACGACCACCTACCCAATCCCACAAAGGGAAAATGTTGTCTTTGGCCATACCAAATTCTGTGGCTGCTTTAATGTTAGAAGACACAGCAATAAAATGTTTAGCGATATCTTGTTGTGAACCACCTGCCTCTAAGAACCATGCTTTGGCAGTAAGAGTATTTTGCAATGTCTCTTGAGTAGTAAAAGATTTAGATGACATTACCACTAGGGTTTCTTGATGATCGACCGTGGCTAGTATGTCTTGAATATGACAACCATCAACATTTGCCACATAATGCACCTTCACACCTTCAAACCAATAAGGCTTGAGGGCTTCTGACATGATCTTGGGACCGAGGAAGGAACCACCAATACCGATGGCGATAATTTGCTTCAAGGGTTTCCCAGTATAACCTCTGCGCTCGCCACTATGCACGCTGGCAACAAAGTCCTGAATTTTTTGCTGGCAAGCGAGTACCTCAGGCATCACATCTTTGCCATCGACTAGAACAGGCTTACCAGAAAAATTACGCAGTGCAGTATGTAATACAGCGCGCTTTTCGGTATGATTGATGATTCCACCGGCAAACATTGCTTGGCTTTTCTCGCTTACATGGCATTCAGTGGCAAGTGCCTGTAATGCTTGCATCACCTCGTCATTAATTAAGTTTTTGGAAAAGTCTAATTCGATACCACAGGCTGCTTGCGTAAAATTTTCAGCACGTTGTGAGTCCAAAGCAAACCAATCACGCATGTGCTGAGTTTTTATTTTTGTGGCTAATCTTGTAAGATTTTGCCACGCGGGAGATGCTGTGAGTGCTGTCATAGTATGTTCTCAATAGAGTGAAAATTAGGTGACGCTTTAAACATGACTAAAAAAAAGCGCCGAATTCGACGCTTTTATACAAACTAATTTAGTTTAAAGATAACTTCTTAATACGGTTTCCAATTTAACTTGGTCAGCGGCAAAGTTACGAATACCCTCTGATAATTTTTCTGTCGCCATGGCGTCTTGATTCATATTCCAGCGGAACTGTGCTTCAGTTAAAGATGCCCCAGGTGTTTTAGTCGGGCCGTTGTCTTTTAGCTTAATAGGCAAAGGAGCATCAGTTTGTGATAACTCTTCGAGTAAAGCAGGACCAATAGTTAAACGATCACACCCTGCCAACTCAGTAATTTCACCGGTGTTACGGAAACTTGCACCCATAACAACTGTTTTATAACCATGGTCTTTATAGTAGTTATAAATTTTAGCCACTGATACAACCCCCGGGTCTTCGGCAGAGGTATAGTCTGTTTTACCAGTGCTTTTCTTAAACCAGTCAAGAATACGGCCTACAAACGGAGAGATTAAAAACGCACCAGCCTCAGCACACGCTTGAGCTTGAGCAAAACCAAACAATAATGTGAGGTTACAGTTGATACCTTCTTTTTCTAATACTTCGGCTGCTTTGATACCCTCCCATGTAGAAGCTAACTTAATAAGTATGCGGCTTTTATCAATACCTGCTTCCTTATAAAGCGCAATCAACTTGTGGGCCTTATCGATACTGGCAGCAGTGTCGAATGACAAACGTGCATCCACTTCTGTAGAAATTCGACCTGGTACAATATTCACTATATCGGTACCAATTGTCACAGATAATTTGTCGCCTGCATCAATGATTTGTTGTTCGGCATCGGAAGATTGCTCTTTAGCCCACGTCACTGCATTTTCTAAATGTGACTGATATTGCGGAATTTCTGCAGCTTTTAGTAATAATGATGGATTAGTGGTGGCGTCTACTGGTTGGTATTTTTTGATGGCTTCAATATCGCCTGTGTCAGCCACAACTGTGGTGATTTCTCGTAGTGCTTGTAATTGGTTAGACATAGTATCCTCTGTAAGTAATGACGCTTTTTTCGCTATCAAGATTAAATGTGTGTAGCTTGGCAAAATTGTTCAGGAATTCAAAGAAGTAAGCTGACTATCATATGTCTTAATGCTTACTTTTTAATTTTAAAATAGTCTCAACACAGGATATAACCGTTAAATAACAGACGCCAGTAAAAGGCCACGTTTGCTAGCAAAAATACCAATTATATGTGATTACTTAATCGCAACCCTGAATTTTTATAAAGACTTTGATTGATGCCTTTTGATCAATTTTAGAAGTGTTGTCTACATATTTTTGTTTTGCTTGTGCGCCAAGCTCTTAACCAAGACTAATTGTTTTGTTAATTAATAATACGAGAACTCATCTTTTCCTATCTCGTATGTTTGAGCCGCATTTTCAAACTCCTGCTTTAATTCAGGTAAGATATTAAATAACTCGCTTTGTTGCTGCTGATATAGTGCAATTTCATCTCTAATAATTATTCTTTGCTCTCGCTTGAGGCCATCAGCGATCATAAGCTCATTTTTTTCAGCAATAGTATGCTCAAGCCAATCTAGATTTTCATAAGCGTCTTCAAGTTCAGATGTCTTTTGATTTAATACCTTTTTTAGGGCATGTAGGGTTTGACCATCAGTGAACCCAGTTAAAAACTCAGCTTCAAGTTGTTGAGGGCAACTACGGCTATAATCTTTGCCTTGGCGACCTCGAGAAAACCCATTGTTTGCTGTGCAAAAACGTTTAGAACCGTCAAAATGCCCTTGACGATAGACGTTTAAATCTGGCGTGACACCATACTCGGCACATTCTTTTCTATGCTGCGAAATAGTTAATTCGTTTTTACCGGAACTACCGTCTTCGAAACCTATTAGTTTCCAATCCGCGGTTAAACAATCTGATTCATTCATATTAGCGCAACTCGATAATAATAAAATAGCGCTGGTGATACCTAAACGTTTTAGGTGCATATTTATCCTTACTCGTAATTTTATAAAGTACTGTAATTAGACTGGGTAGGTTATCAACTAAAAGTTTATACTGGCTTAAGAGCATTTGAAATACAAAGAAAAATGAAATCCAACTTGTATTTACCCACATATCCCACATATCTGTAGAAATAGACATCTAAACTTAGTTTATCATTACAGGAGCTCATTGAATGTTAGTTGTTATTTCACCAGCCAAAAATCTTGATTATGATACCCCAGCAGTAACCAAAACATTTACTCAGCCAGAGATGTTAGATGATTCACAAGCTTTGATCGAACAATGCCAAACATTAACTCCAGCTAAAATTGGATCGCTAATGAAGATCAGCGATAAGTTAGCAGGCCTTAACGCAGACCGCTATGCGGGTTGGCATACGCCTTTTGATACTAATAATGCCAAACAAGCACTACTTGCTTTTAACGGTGATGTTTATACTGGACTAAATGCTAGCTCATTTAGTCAAGATGACTTCGACTATGCACAACAACACCTACGTATTTTATCGGGCTTGTATGGCGTGTTACGACCATTGGATTTGATGCAAGCCTATCGCTTAGAGATGGGTACTAAGCTGGATATAGGCGACAATAAAAATTTGTATCAGTTTTGGGGTGAGCGTATCAGTAACAAGTTAAACGAGGCGATCAATATACAAGGTGACAATGTGTTGGTTAACTTAGCTTCAAATGAATATTTTAAAGCGGTCAAGCCTAAGTCTATTAACGCTGAAATTTACACACCGGTGTTTCAAGATTGTAAAAACGGTCAATATAAGGTGATTAGTTTCTACGCCAAAAAGGCAAGAGGCATGATGGCTCGGTACATTTTAAAAAATCAATTGACAGAAGTGAGCCAATTACAAAAATTTGATACCGCAGGATACCAATTTTCTCCCCAAAAAAGTAAAGGTAATGAGTTGGTCTTTACCCGCGAAGAGCAGCTGTAATATGTTTGTTATGCTTAATGGCATCTGTGTTTCTTTGGTGCGTATGTATTCTAAGTGGGTTACTTTTTGACAACATCAAAAAATAAGAGTTACGAAGGGTAGTTTGTTTTAAAAACATGCATATTTACATTACATGGCAAAGCGTAATACAAGTTATTGTCTTAGAAGTTAAGTTATTGAAGTTCAGGGTATAATTCAAAAGGTAACATTTTTGAATTCTCAGGCTTGTTCATCATATTGCAGATATTCCAATCAATTCAAATAGTTTTATTAAGATTCGCCCAAACGCAGCGGCCGATGCAAATAAACATAAAATGCTTGGGAATTTAACCGTGTTGAAAATAGTTAATATTTCTGTCGCTATCGTAATTTTTCTCTGATTGTTACTGGCAATTCACAATCAGACATCAATGATGCATTACAAAATATTTACACCATCGTCAAAGCAGATGACAAAGATGAAC
>OOGD01000088.1_pt1 | contig 22126 bp, 17 predicted proteins | sample 1670381 | NCBI WGS metagenome assembly OOGD01 (sample SAMEA98146918, study PRJEB22522) | marine metagenome | biome: marine biome; feature: marine water body; material: sea ice | place: Arctic Ocean | collected 14-Sep-2015 | depth 1.3 m | reverse complement strand
TATGGGAACAGTACCCTGCTTCAGCCAACCAAATTATTAAGCGCTTAAATCAAAACAAACCATGGCATGAGAAAACCGTCAAAACGTTGATCAGTAGATTGGTTAAAAAACACGTTATCGACTTTGACAAACAGCAACGTAGTTATTTATATTTCCCTTTAATTGAACGCAGCACAATTACCGAAAAAGAAAGTAAAAGTTTAGTTAGCCGTTTATTTGGTGGAAAAGTAGCGCCATTGGTTGCTGGTTTTGCAGACTCAGACTCATTGTCCAAAGAAGATGTAGAAGAGCTGAAGTCATTAATCCAAAAGTGGGAGCAAAACAATGACTAATTGGTTAGTGGAACAACAGCTTGTTATCAGTTTTTTGCTATTAACGTTGATAATCCTAGAAGCAAAAGCAATTAAAAATCTAGGTGCCAAGGCAATATATGCACTTTGGCTATTAGTGCCTTTGCTATTGATTGCTAACAACCTACCGCAAGATGTTATTTCAATAGACGATAGATCTATCTACCGTTATGTAGTTGAAATAAGTGGAGAGACAAACACAGTCAATATTAACCTTAACTGGGCCTTGTTATGGTTATCTGGCTTCCTCGGAATTTTATCTCTTGGTGCATTTGCACAGTGGAAAATGTACCGTTTAGCACACTTCGAATCTCGCAAAGTCGAACTGGGTATAGTGTTACCTAATACATTGAAAGTGGTCAGCAACAATCAATTATCAGGCCCTGTATTGAGCGGTATATTTAATTCAACCTTGCTTATCCCCGAGGGCTTCCACAGTCAATTCAGTGTGCGCCAACAACAATTAATGATAAACCACGAGTTAGTGCACTTTCACCGAGGTGATAACCTTTATAACTTGTTTGCCTTGTTGTTTGTGGCCGTATTCTGGTTCAACCCACTCACTTGGCTGGCGTACCGAGCTTTTAGGCGCAGCCAAGAATTAGCATGTGATGCAGCCGTACTCAAACAATCGACTGTTGAAGATCAAATCAGCTACAGCAAAGCATTAGTGCAATGCGCTGAACGTTCACTACACAGCTTTTCTATTTACTCACCTTATGGAGAAAAACACACCATGTTTAAACGTATATCCAATATCAAAAATCCAGCAAAAATCAAACCTACATCAATAGGTTTATCTATAGCATTAGGTAGTACTTTGCTGGCCGGTGTCGCGATGGCCAATTTAGCTGAAACGGCACACTCAGTCGGAAAAGCATCTATTACCACCCCCGTGATCAGAATCGAACCCAAATATCCTGTTGAAGCGGCACGAGATAACCAAGAGGGCTCGGTCACATTACAATTTGATATTACTAAAAATGGTTCAACTGACAATATTCAGGTGATTGAATCATTCCCACAACAAACCTTCGATAAAGTATCCGTTACCGCTTTAAAACAATGGACATACAAACCTAGGATCCAAGGCGGCCAAGCACAAAGGCAAACCGGTATAACAGTACAGTTAGATTTTAGAATGGAAAAACTTAATAAAGGGAAATCAGCTATGAATTCCAGTGTTGAGAAAATAAAAGTCCTGCGTTAAACCATGCCAAGGCCACTCTTATGTCGAAATACCTAATACTTGTGGCCTTACTTTTTTGTAGTTGCAGCCAAACCACAGTCCACCTTTATTCTCGTTATCTATCAGACCCGCAAATAGAAGCGATCAGTAAAGAATTAGTTGCAGCGGATTTTTTAGTTAAGCCTAATCAACTCAAATTCCCACAATCCGTGACTCAGTCTTCATTGACCTATTCGCCGCTTATTAACAACCGAAACGCAGTAAACAAATTAATCTACACCATGAGGGAAGTGGGTTGGGATATAGAAAATACCCGCATGTTATTTATCGATAATCACTGGTACAAAGAGAATTCCATTGCTTTGCTGTTAGTGCCACCAGGTGTAAACCCACAGCAAATAAAGAATCAACAAGATTGGGCGAATGAATACACAAGTCAAAATTGTAATACCGACTTAACCATAAAACTGCAGCTAGATGGCCAATACCAAATCTTAAACCTAAAAAGTCAATTGCTGAAACATGGTTTAGCCAGAGGGAGCTGGAATTTTACACATTTTCCTTACTTAGAACTTACATCAAAAACCGACGACTGGTCATTCTATTTTGAAGTTAAATATTATGCTCAAAAAGATCGTGTGGGTGAGGTTCAAATTTTTGAATTATCACCCATAGATAAGTACATCTTTCTAGATAATTGCTCCTTTGTGTCTGGAGTCCGCCAATAGTGTATTCTTTTAAATAATGGAGGCTAAATCAGCTCCTTGCCTAATAGCACGTTTCGCGTCGAGCTCTGATGCCACATCCGCGCCTCCGATTAAATGTGTCTTGATATTTCTCTCTCCTAACCCTTTTAATAAGTCTTTAAATGGTTCTTGGCCCGCACATAAAATAATATGGTCCACGTCCAGTATTTGCGGCTTGTCATTTACTTGGATATGTAAACCTTGATCGTCAATTTTTACGTAATCAACGCCTGCGATCATTTGCACCTGTTTCTTTTGTAAAGCCGAACGGTGGATCCAACCGGTAGTCTTACCTAGCCCTTTGCCTACTTTAGTCGTTTTACGTTGTAGTAAAAATATCTCTCTGGCAGGCTGCCCAATAGTTGCCTCGATCAATCCGCCAGCTTGTTTGTACTCTTTATCGACTCCCCAACTTTTTAACCATCGTTCAGGTTCATTGGTTAAAGAATGTTCTTCTACCAAAAATTCTGCCACATCAAAACCAATGCCCCCAGCCCCTATTATCGCGACCTTTTTACCGACTGGCTTATCGTCTCTCAACACATCAAGATAATCCATGACTTTTGGATGCTGTATGCCTTCAATATTGACCTCTCGGGGCTTTATCCCTGTAGCAAGTACCACCTGTTCAAAATTAGCATCAGCTAAAGACTCAACACTTTGCTGACTTTCTAGATGCAAATGTACACCTGTGACTTCTATTCTCTTTTTGAAGTAACGTAGGGTTTCATAAAATTCTTCTTTACCAGGAATACGTTTAGCATAGTTAAATTGACCGCCAATTTCGGTACTTTTTTCAAACAAATGTACCTCATGACCACGCTCAGCAGCATAACAACTGAAGGCAAGACCAGCAGGCCCTGCACCTACTACCGCTAGTTTTTTCTTGTGGGTAGTTGAAGGGAAATTTAGTTCTGTTTCGTATCCAGCTCGCGGATTGACCAAACAGCTGGCACGCTTGCGGGCAAATCCATGGTCCAAACAAGCTTGGTTACAAGCAATACAGGTATTGATCTCATCTCCTCTTCCTTGCTGTGCTTTGCGCACAAAATTTTCATCGGCCAAGAAAGGTCTGGCCATCGACACCATATCTGCTTGCCCACTGGCTAATATTTTTTCAGCAATTTCAGGCGTATTGATCCTATTAGTCGCAATTAAAGGCACCGTCAGCTCACCTTTCATACGCTCAGTTATCCAAGTGAACGCGCCCCTTGGGACCATAGTGCCTATAGTGGGCACTCGCGTTTCATGCCAACCAATGCCCGTATTAATAAGTGTGGCTCCGCACTCCTCAATTAGTTTCCCTAGAGCCACCACTTCATCCCAATTACTACCCCCTTCGACTAAATCCAACATGGATAAACGAAATATAATGATAAAGTCAGTACCCACTTTTTGTCTGACTGCATTGACTATTTCAATTGCAATACGCGAGCGATTTTCAAAGCTACCTCCCCATTCATCATCTCGTTGATTAGTTCGAGGACATAAGAATTGATTAATAAAGTAGCCTTCAGATCCCATTATTTCGACACCATCGTATCCCGCTACTTTGGCCATGGCAGCGCAATTTGCGTAATCATTTATGGTGTTAACAATGCCTCTTTTTGAGATGGCTTTGGGTTTAAAAGGATTTATTGGAGATTTAATAGCTGAGGGTGCAACTACAAATGGGTGATAACCATAACGTCCAGAATGTAGTATTTGAAGGCATATTTTACCTTGATGTTGGTGAACAGCTTCGGTAATGACTTGATGTTCTTTAGCGTGTTTTTTATTACTCATACGTGCCGCAAAAGGCAATAACCAACCTTGTCGGTTAGGACTAATCCCACCTGTCACTATCAACCCTACTCCACCAGCGGCACGTTCTGCATAGAACGCAGCCAGTTTTTCAAAGCCATTTTTCTCTTCTTCTAAACCAAGGTGCATTGAACCCATCAACACACGATTAGGTAATTGAGTAAACCCAAGGTCTAGACCTTTGAATAAATGTGGGTAGTAAGGATGTGTTTTCATATGTAAGTAGGCTTGTCTTTATATTTACAGTAACTCTATAGCAAATATTTAACTTATAAATGGAAAAGTTACAAAAAATTACATTTGAAAATGTTAAAAACGGCTGTTTTTAGATAAGATATCGTTCAATTATTTTATAAGTGTGCACACCTATTATGTCTTCAGGAAAAAGTTGGACGAAGTCGTTGTTTGTTGGTTTATGGACCGCGCTCAATTTTAGTCGAAAATTATTTTTTAACATTATTTTTATTGTTATATTTTTGAGTCTAATTACAGTTTTTTTAAAGGATGAAAATACAGTTACAGTACCATCTAATTCAGCGTTAGTTCTGAAGTTAGTCGGTAACGTAGTCATTGAGAAAGAAACCGTTGACCCATTCACCAAGTTTTTGGAAGAGGCTTTTGAGCAAAAAGACGATAACCCAGAAATGTTACTACAAGATATATTACTTTCTATTGAAAACGCTAGACAAGATCGACGGATAAAACTTCTAGTACTTGATTTACATGGCCTAGACAACATTGGTTTAGACAAATTAGAACAAATTGCATTAGCTTTAGAAGCCTTTAAAGAAAGTAACAAGCCCATCTATGCAATCGGGGACTACTATACTCAGAACCAATATTACCTTGCCAGTCGTGCAGATCACCTATATTTAAATCCTATGGGTTTTATGATGTTTGAAGGATATGGACGTTTTGGCATGTATTTCAAATCGGCTATCGAAAAACTTAAAGCAGAAACACACGTCTTTAAAGTGGGTACCTATAAGTCAGCCGTTGAACCCTTCATTCGTGACGATATGTCAGAACCAGCGAAGGAAGCAAATAAAGCATGGCTAACAGCAATGTGGACACAATATAAGGCAAGTGTTGCCAAGGCTCGCGGCTTAGATGTAGATGATTTTGATGAAGAATTAGATGTTTTCTTGCAGAAATTTGAACAAGTCGGGGGTGATTTTGCAAAATATGCATTAGATTTTGGTTGGGTTGATGCACTGAAAACACGCGAACAAGCTTTGCAAGAAATTGTTGCTGCAGTTGGCAAAGACGAAAGCGGCATGGGTTTCAACGCTATCAGTTACAATAATTACTTAAGAATGATCAAACCTGTTCTACCAAATATGCCTAACGATATGGATAAGGTCGCGATAGTTGTAGCGAAAGGTACCATATTAAACGGTACTAAAAAGCCAGGTCAAATAGGTGGTGACAGTACAGCACAGCTTCTACGTAAAGCAAGATATGACGATACAGTAAAATCAGTAGTGTTATATGTAGACTCACCAGGGGGCAGTGCTTTTGCCTCAGAAATTATTCGTCAAGAAGTTGAAAACTTGCAAGCTGTTGGTAAACCAGTAGTAGCAGTTATGAGTACTTATGCCGCTTCTGGTGGGTATTGGATTTCTGCTGGAGCAGACAAAATAATTGCTGCACCAAGCACTATTACAGGATCTATTGGTATCTTTGGAATGTTTTTAACCTTTGAGAAAACTCTTGATTATTTAGGTGTACATACTGATGGTGTCGGTACCACTGAATTTGCAGGCATGGGGATTACTAAGACACTTAATCCTAAACTGGCTGCCATTATGCAAAGAGGTATCGAACATGGCTATGATCAATTTATATCTCTGGTCGCCGATAAGCGTGAGATGAGTAAAAGTCAAGTCGATGAAATAGCCCAAGGACGTGTTTGGATTGGAGAAACTGCTCTTAAGTTAGGCTTAGTAGATGAAATAGGTTACTTAGAAGATGGCATAAAAGCCGCTGCTGACTTATCCAATTTAGAAACTTATGACACTCAATATATTAAAAAAACGTTGTCTAAGAGTGAAATATTCTGGAAAGAGATACTACAAAACGCCTCTGTTACCTTTCAAGGTGCTTTTAAGGTAGAAAAATCGAGTACTATTTTAAGTCTAGTTAAAGAAATCACAGCGGACTTGGAAGCGGTAGCAAAATTGAATGATCCTAAAGGGGTCTATGCTTATTGCTTACCTTGCGAAATATAATATTTGTTATTTTACTCTTGTCAATAACACTGACTAAAATTGATTAATTACATTAGCTAAGAACAACCAGTCTCTGGTATTAGCTCAACATGGATGTTGGGCTTTTTTATTAATTAAAGTTTAAGAATTATTGAAGCAGTATTTGTACAGCAGTTTAATTTCTTAATATGAGTTTATCATTCAAATGCTGTGGAAATATTAGCTGAAAAAGAGGCAAAGTATGGAATATAGTACACAGTAAATAGGTTCAATATGATTGCTTTTCATTCGGGATGATTAATTATAATCATTGAAACCTACTGTTCAAACTCAACACCGTGTCATCAGTGGGTAGAAATTCTCATTCTACGTTGAGACACATTATTTTTTTGAAAAAAATCGGAGCTACATACGTTTATAATCGTTTGTTAACACCAGAAGTATTTATATAGGGTCAACAATATCGTTTTATGAAAAATAGAAAACATATTATTTTTCACAAGCATTGCAGCTGACACCTGATACAAAATCCTAGCAGACTCTTGTATCTGAATGGCATATTATTATGTCGCAAGATTTAGTTTGTTTATAGCACCCAGTTAGTCACTTCGACTGGATAACCAGATGGGTCGTAAGCCACAACTGCCATGATACGATAACCTTTCTCGGCCATTCTATTTTGTGCAGGAGACCCCAACTAAAATCCAAATATAGATGTACATGCTTGTTTCGCATGTGTTCACAATTTAAGCAGTAACAGTCACCACCTGACCAACTAAAATTGGCCAAATAAATCGTATTCCACCAATAGATACGATTATACAATAATGTGCACCTCACCGCGCAGCAAAGGCATCATCTGCTTGAGCCATCCATTTTATGACAATACTGCCATGCACCTTTGCGCAAAAATTTACATCTGCCGGATCCGCTAAAAAACTAAAATATAGAGAATGGCGCTGTAGTTAATCTTGCATTGATATACTCAGAATAATTAATGTTATCTATTTATAGCATTAACCTTTTTAGAAAATTCACCATCCAGCAGGCTCTAAAAAGAGTGCTCTATCGAATTTTATACTTAATATAGATAACTTATTAAATGTTTTACTAAATGTTTTTATTAAGGTTGCAACTCGCCTCATCACCATTTAAAAAAAACGGTACACATTCTAGGCATTAAATATTGAGCATAATTGGTATATCATTGAAATTCGGAAGCCAATCATATTGGAAAGCAGAATTCATTTGTCTTTATCTACACAACAGTTAGTTACAAAAAAAGTTAAACAATGTATAGATCATGCTTCAACTCACTTTGACCAACATTTTATGTTGCCAAAAATAAACTTTAATCAAAAGGGCAAGATAGCAGGTTGTGCCCGGCTTCAAAAAAATGAATTACGCTTTAATCCTATATTGTTAGATGACAATGTGGATGCATTTTTGGAGGAAGTTGTTCCTCATGAAGTGTGTCATTTATTAGCTTATTGGCTTTTTGGTAAAGTTCGCCCTCACGGTAAAGAATGGCAAAATTTAATGTTTAAACTTTTTAGTTTAAAAGGGCAAACCTACCACCAAATGGATGTGACCAAAGTAAAAGGAAAAAGCTTCCATTATCAATGTCAATGTGGACCCATAGAATTAGGAATTAGAAGGCATAATAAAGTAATTAACGGCAAACAAATTTATGTGTGTAAAAAGTGTAGAAGCCCTTTGGCTGCTTATGCACTCGTCTGAAGTAACATTCCCATTGATATTGTTAACAGAGAATCTTAAATTGATGTAGCCAACAAAATGCTTTGTACTGCAGCTTGTTGTGAAATTAGTTGAGATAATATGTGAGTGACTACAACCTTTCACAGTAGAAGTTATACAGAATGAATCTGTCTCGAAACCAAAGCTTATGCACTTACCTTATTGTAAAAGACACTTGTTGTATTCGGATAAGTTTTAGGTAATAAAATACTATTTTGTTGGTTAAAAACAAACTTAAAACCAACGTTTAGTAAATGCTTTATCTAATTCGTCAAAAGCTGTTTTTAATAATACAGCAAGCTCTTTGTAATCTGGCCTAGCTTTGGGAGATTGTAATGCACATCCTTGCATCTGCATTTTATAATGGATATCAAGGTACCATTGCTTTAATGTAGGCGGTAGATATTGATTTGAACGATGCCCCAACCACATCAAACCCTGCATGGGTAGTGACAAAAAGAACGCGCCTATGGCCAGAGCCTGAGGTAAACGCTCAACGCCTTGCAAATTAATTAATGCCGCAACTGTTAAAACAGCCAGAGCAGGCATAACTTTTATCGAAAATTTGGTCGCCAAAATGACTTTGCTCTCTGGGAACATGCCAAACAACTGCGGTTGCATCGGCCAAGTCTGCATATATTGCTGACCATCTCTCACCATTGCTGTAATAGTTTGTGCCAACTCAGTGACTCCGTAATAAAGCTTAAATGTATTCTAGCGGCTAACTCAAGGATAAGCTAACACGCTAAAGTTATATTAATTCAACTATCTATACCCAAAAATTTCTCATAAACGTTACTATTAGAAATACACACCTCTAAATAGCAAAAGTTTTGACTTATGGATCAATACGTTCTCGTTCTTAATTGCGGCAGTTCTTCTATTAAATTTGCCATTATCGAAGCTAAAACAGGAACAGCACCGCTACATGGATTAGCAGAAAATCTTGGCACAGTTTCAAGCAAATTTGGATTTAATTACCAAAACAAACAACATAGTGCTGAATTACCCGCCGATGCAAGCCATCAACAAGCATTAACCGTCATTGCCAACACACTCAAAAAGTTTGAAACCTTAAGCCAACAAATTGTTGCAGTAGGACATCGAGTGGTTCATGGCGGTGAGACCTTTACACATTCTAGCTTAATAGATGATGATGTTAAGCAGGCCATTGAGCAAACATCATTGATGGCGCCGTTGCATAACCCAGCCAACTTAGCGGGTATTAATAGCGCTCAAACAACTTTTCCAGATTTACCTCATGTTGCAGTATTCGATACTGCTTTTTTTCAGACCATGCCTAAACATGCATATTTATACGCCTTACCCTACGAACTTTACCAACAACATCATATTAGGCGGTACGGTTTTCATGGCTCAAGTCATTATTTTGTAGCACACGAGGCGGCAAATGCGCTTAAAAAAGAGTTCTCAAATTGTAACTTAATTACTGCACACTTAGGCAACGGATGCAGTATAGCAGCCATTAAGCAGGGTAAAGCTATCGACACCAGCTTAGGTTTCACCCCTTTAGAGGGTTTAGTGATGGGTACACGCAGCGGTGATATTGATCCCAGTTTACCCACATACCTTATTGAGCAATTGGGCTATTCGGTCGATAAAGTAAGCCACTTATTAAATAATGAGTCTGGCTTGCTGGGTGTTTCAAAACTGAGTAATGACTGCAGAACACTTGAGCAGGAGGTCAAAGAAGGCAACCAGCAAGCGAAACTGGCACTGGATATGTTTATTTATCGTTTAGTGAAATATATTGGTTCGTATTTAGCGGTTGTAGGACCGCTAGATGCTTTGGTTTTTACCGGCGGGATTGGCGAAAATTCCGCTTATATTAGAGAAAATACGATTAACCAGTTGGGGCATTTGGGATTTCAACTTGATATTGATAAAAACCTAGAAATGCGTTTTGGACAGTCTGGCCTCATTAGTTGTTCTAGTTCAAATCCTATCTTTGCAATTGCCACTAATGAAGAATGGGTAATTGCCAAAGATGCCATACAATTTGCTCATTAAGGAGTCACTATGCCACGTCGTATAATGTTGATACCAGTAGGTACAAGTGTCGGTTTGACTAGCGTTAGCCTTGGGTTAGTGCGAGTGATGCAGCAACAAGGCCTGAAGGTAAATTTTTTCAAACCTGTTGGACAGCCTAGACAAGGCGATGGCGAGGCAGAAAAGTCGACCACAATAGCGACTAAAGTCGGATTGTTAAAACCAGCCAAGCCATTTTCCACATCATATGTTGAGGAGATGATAAGCCAAGACAATAGAGATATTTTATTGGAAGAAATAATCGCACTGTTTGAACAAAATGCGGGTGAAGAGGATATCGCTATCATCGAAGGATTGGTATCGACCCAGAACCACCCTTATGCAGTACGTTTAAATAGAGAAATTTGTAACGCCTTAGATGCACAAATTGTGTTGGTTAGTGCACCAGGAAGTTTGAGGTTAAATCAACTTAACGACAAACTTGAAATTGTAGCCGACAGTTATGGCGGTCATAAAGGTAAAAAAGTTATCGGCTGTATTTTTAATAAGGTCAATGCACCTATCGATGACAAAGGTCGGTTAAGTAGCGAATTAATAGAAAGTCATGACGACAGCCAAACGCCTGAAATTATGCAGCAGTTATCCACGTTGCCTATTTTTTCAAAATCTTTTGCATTATTGGGTTGTGTTAGTTGGAACTTTGAATTAATTGCCCCGCGTGTCATGGATGTATGCAAACACTTAAATGCACAATTATTAAATGAGGGCGATTATCAACACAGACGACTTCGAAGTGTGCATTTCTGCGCCCGCGAAATCCACAATATGGTATCAGTCCTTAAACCCGGTGCACTGCTGGTCATGTCAGGTGACAGAAGCGACGTGTTGGTGTCATGTTGTTTAGCAGCACAAAATGGTACAAAAATTGGTGCCCTGCTTTTAACTGGGGGGTATCAACCAGATCCCCGAATTTGGCAGCTTTGCTCGCAAGCGTTGGAAACTGGTTTACCTGTTTTACTAACTAACGATAACACGTGGCAAACCTCACTCAACTTGCATATGTTCAATCAAGAAGTGCCAGCGGACGATGAGCAACGTATTAATCGCGTGATGGACCATACGGCTGCTTGTATCGATCCTAATTGGGTAGCGTCTATTTCAAAAGGCTCTGATAGGCCCTTGAGACTGTCACCCTCGGCATTTCGTTATAAATTGACCCTACTGGCTCAACAAGCTCAAAAAACCGTGGTACTGCCAGAGGGTGAGGAACCAAGAACTATCAAAGCAGCAGCGATATGTGCACAAAGAAATATTGCAAAGTGTATTCTGCTGGGCAACAAAATCGAGATACTAAGGGTTGCCCAGCAACAGGGTGTTGAATTACCTGACTCAGTCGAAATTAAACAGCCTGAAGACATCCGCAGCCAGTATGTGCAACCGTTAGTTGAGATGCGCAAACACAAAGGGTTAACGGCGGTGGTAGCCAAAGAGCTTCTACTCGATAACGTTATGCTTGGCACGATGATGTTGCAACAAAATCATGTTGATGGGTTAGTTTCAGGTGCAATTAATACAACAGCCAATACTATTCGTCCTGCGTTGCAATTAATCAAAACTGCGCCAGGGGTATCTCTAGTGTCCTCAATCTTTTTTATGTTATTACCAGAGCAGGTTTTGGTATACGGCGATTGTGCTATTAATCCTGATCCTAATGCTGAACAACTGGCCGATATCGCGATCCAATCAGCCGACTCAGCTGCCGCCTTTGGTATCGAACCTAAAGTAGCCATGATAAGTTACAGCACTGGTGATTCAGGTACTGGATCAGATGTTGAAAAGGTCAAATTAGCCACTAAATTAGCGCAACAGAAACGCCCTGATTTATTAATAGATGGTCCTTTGCAGTATGATGCAGCCGTGATGGAAAGTGTCGCTAAAAGTAAAGCGCCTAATAGTAAAGTAGCAGGTCATGCCACGGTATTTATTTTTCCCGATCTCAATACCGGCAATACTACTTATAAGGCTGTGCAACGAAGTGCTGACTTAGTCAGTATTGGTCCAATGCTACAAGGCATGCGTAAACCTGTTAACGATTTAAGCCGAGGCGCACTGGTAGACGATATCGTATTTACTATTGCACTGACGGCAATTCAGGCGGCACAGAATTAATTTTGAGCTTATTACTAAATTTAGTTACGCTTTGGATGTTGAAAGTGCTGCACATGCCCACATCTACTGTCATCTCATGATCAATGAAACCTAGGTCATTTTGGTGACGTTTAAAAAGAATATTTGGAGAGTTAAATGTCTGTAGTAAGACACGTTAAACTACTAATTTTGGGTTCAGGCCCTGCAGGTTACTCTGCGGCTGTATACGCTGCTCGCGCTAATCTTAATCCTGTGTTATTAACCGGCATTCAGCAAGGTGGACAACTAACTACCACAACAGAAGTCGAGAATTGGCCAGGCGACCCTGAAGGGTTAACTGGTCCTGATTTAATGGACCGTATGCAAAAACATGCTGAAAAGTTCGATACTGAAATTATTTTTGACCATATCAATAAAACTGACCTGTCTAAACGGCCTTTCACCTTAACCGGTGACCAAGGCACTTATACCTGTGATTCATTGATTATTAGTACAGGTGCTTCTGCAAAATATCTTGGTATGGAGTCAGAAACAGCTTTCATGGGCAAAGGAGTATCAGCCTGTGCAACTTGTGATGGATTTTTTTACCGCAATCAGAAGGTAGCTGTTGTGGGCGGTGGCAATACAGCCGTTGAAGAAGCTCTATATCTATCTAACATTGCCTCTGAAGTTCATGTTATTCATAGACGCGATTCTTTTCGAAGTGAAAAAATACTTGCTGACCGTTTAATGGAAAAAGCTAAAAATGGTAACGTTACATTACATTTAGACCGTCAATTAGACGAAATCCTAGGTGATGAGATGGGTGTGACTGGCATTCGTATCAAAAACACAGACTCTGAAGCGACTGAAAACATAGATTTGATGGGTGTGTTTATCGCAATCGGCCATCAGCCAAATACTGGGATATTTGAAGGTGAGCTGGATATGAAAGACGGCTACATTACAGTGAAAAGTGGCACCGAGGGTAATGCCACTCAAACCAGTGTTGAAGGTGTGTTTGCTGCAGGTGATGTGAGCGACCATATCTATCGTCAAGCCATTACCTCAGCAGGTACTGGTTGCATGGCAGCTTTGGATGCTGAGAAATTTTTAGACGCTCAAGAATAACAAGTGATTCTATTTACATAAAAGGCCTCGACTTGAGGCCTTTTTTAATTCTATTTTACAAACTAGAACAATAACGAAATCCCTATGCTGACTTTGACTAAACTCGACAAAAAACTTATATTTCCACCAACAGATATAGCGTTAACTGAACCTAACGGTTTATTAGCATTCGGTGGTGATTTGAGCGCCGAACGTCTACTTCTAGCTTATGAATCTGGAATATTTCCTTGGTTCAGTCAAAACGAACCTGTTATGTGGTGGTCACCAAACCCTAGAGGCATATTGCCTGTAGATAATTTTAAGTGCAGTAAAAGTTTGAAAAAATTTGTACGCAACTGTAACTACCAAATCACCATCAATATCGCGTTTAACCAAGTCATAGACGAATGTGCGACCATTCCTAGAGACGATTCTGGCACTTGGATAACTTATGACATGATTAATGCTTACAAGAACTTACATCGTCTTGGTCATGCTCATTCTATTGAGGTATGGAACGAAGATACCCTTGTAGGAGGCTTATACGGTATAGTAATTGGCAAAATGTTTTGCGGTGAGTCTATGTTTCATAAAGCCACTAATGCGTCTAAAGTAGCTATGTTTTCTTTAGTTGAGATACTTAAGTCTCAAGCAGCAGAATTTATTGACTGTCAAATGCAAAATCCACATCTAGCCAGCTTAGGTTGTGTTGAGATGCCTAGAGATAAATTTTTGATTATTTTGCAACAGCAAAGCCAGAAAACCTTCGATAAAAGTGTTTGGCAACCACAAGCACTTAACCTGATTAAATGGCTATAACGTTATGGAAATGAAATTTGGCATTACCACTGCTTTTACTTGTAGTTATCTTCCAGAGCAAGATGAAAGGCTACTAGTTTTTATGAGTGATACTCAACCCACTATGCTTGAATATGACTATTTAATCAGTGCAGGCTTCAGACGCAGTGGGACGCAGATTTATCGACCTCACTGTAGCTCTTGTAACGCCTGTGAGTCTATTCGGCTTCCAGTTAATACATTTACCCCATCAAAGAGTCAAAAGCGCATCATGAAGCGTAATCAGGACTTAACAATACATATTAGTCATGGTGACAAGCCGGAATATTATCCATTGTATGAGTCTTACATCAATCAACGTCATTCTGATGGCAGCATGTACCCTGCAACCCTAGAACAGTATCAAGGTTTTGTTTTAAGTCCTTGGAATAACGCTTTGTTTATTGAATTATACGCGAGTGACGAACTAATTGGTGTAGCAGTCACTGACAACCTAGTATCTTCCTTATCGGCGTTATACACTTTTTTCAAGCCCGAAGAACAGCAACGCTCATTAGGAAACTTTGCTATTTTGCAGCAAATCGAACTTGCCAAGTCATTAAACAAACCTTTTTTGTACTTAGGATATCAAATAGATACCTGTCAGAAAATGAGCTATAAACAAAATTTTTTACCCCATGAGCGCTTTTTTGATGATAAATGGCAACTAATTACAAAAAAAGCAGGGTAAAGCTTTACACTCGCTCCCTTATTGGGCAATATCTTCGCGGCATTTTTAGACACTTATTTTATTTATTAGAGGTAACAGAGTTAGATGGCGAAAGAAGATTGTATTGAAATGGAAGGCACTGTGTTGGATACCCTTCCAAATACTATGTTTCGTGTTGAATTGGAAAATGGTCATGTTGTTACTGCCCACATTTCAGGCAAGATGCGTAAAAACTATATTCGGATTTTAACTGGCGACAAAGTAACAGTAGAACTTACGCCTTACGACCTATCCAAAGGCCGTATCATCTACCGCGCAAGATAATAAATCATTATTTACTCTTGGGATTAATAAGGTAGAGCACTTAACCCAAGTACAGATTTTAAAGATATAAAAAAACCGATATTTTTCAATATCGGTTTTTTTTATGCCTACAGACATTTAACTCAATCAAATATTATAAATTAGGAGTTAAGCACCGCTGGTTTTTCTTTACTGTCAGAAAAAAACTCGAAGCTAAGCTCTTTATCTTTAACAGCAATCTTAACACTTCCACCTTGACTTAATCGTCCAAACAACAACTCGTGTGCTAATTCTTTCTTAACATGTTGCTGGATGACGCGTGCCATAGGTCGTGCGCCCATATTTTTATCATATCCCTTATCGCCTAACCAATCACGAGCTTGAGTAGTGACTTCTAATGACACACCTTTATTGTCCAGCTGCACTTGCAGTTCAACAATGAATTTATCAACCACTTGTAAAATGACATCCCTTCCAAGGTGGTTAAACCAAACAGTCGCATCCAGTCTGTTTCTAAACTCTGGTGTAAATATTTTTTTAATTTCAGACATCGCATCATGACTATGATCCTGCTGTTTAAAACCAATAGAAGTTCGAATCGTTTCCTGCACACCCGCGTTAGTCGTCATAACCAACACAACGTTTCTAAAATCTACCTTACGGCCGTTATTATCCGTTAATGTTCCATGGTCCATGACTTGTAGCAATATGTTGTAGATATCGCTGTGAGCCTTTTCTACTTCATCTAACAAAATTACTGAGTAGGGATTTTTGATCACTGCATCTGTTAATAATCCCCCCTGATCAAAACCCACATAACCTGGGGGAGCACCAATCAAACGGCTCACCGCATGACGCTCCATATATTCAGACATATCGAAACGTAACAACTCTACGCCTAGAACTTTTGCTAGCTGGGCAGTCACTTCAGTTTTACCTACTCCAGTAGGCCCAGCAAACAGGAAGTTACCAATAGGTTTGGTTTCATTACCTAAACCAGAACGAGATAAACGAATAGCGTCCGTCAAAGTATCGATAGCTTTGTCTTGCCCAAACACGACCATTTTTAGGTCACGGTCCAAGTGTTTAAGCACTTGCTTGTCTGAGGACGATACAGACTTTTCTGGAATGCGTGCAATCTTGGAGATGATAAGTTCAATATCGCTTACACCAATCGTCTTTTTGCGCTTAGAGGCTGGAAGTAAACGTTGACTAGCACCAGCTTCATCAATGACGTCAATCGCTTTATCAGGTAAATGGCGTTCGTTAATATATTTAGCAGACAACTCAGCTGCTGCACGGATCGCTTTGTGAGTAAAACGTACACTATGATGCGCTTCGTAACGTGATTTCAATCCCATTAGAATTTTAGTGGTATCACTAACGGTAGGTTCTATCACATCTACTTTTTGGAAACGGCGGGCCAGCGCACGGTCTTTTTCGAAAATTCCTTGGTATTCTTGATATGTCGTTGAGCCCATGCAACGTAATTCGCCACTACTTAGTTTTGGTTTAAGTAGATTGGAGGCGTCCATTACTCCTCCAGAGGCAGCACCTGCACCGATAATAGTATGTATTTCATCAATAAATAATATAGCGTCTGGTTGAGCTGACAGCTCTTTCAATATTCCTTTAAGGCGTTTCTCAAAATCACCACGGTATTTAGTCCCTGCCAACAATGCCCCCATATCTAACGAATAAACTGTCGCTTGTGCAATAACTTCCGGTACTTCGTTATTCACAATCCGATAAGCTAAACCTTCAGCAATAGCAGTTTTACCTACTCCAGCCTCACCTACTAATAATGGGTTGTTTTTGCGGCGACGACATAATATTTGAATGCTACGCTCTAGTTCGCTATCTCGACCGATAAGGGGATCGATTTTGCCTTCTTTAGCGCTTTGGTTAAGGTTAGTTGAATACTTATCCAGCATCGACTCTGCTTCTTCTTGTTCGCTGGTTTCGTCTTCACTTTCATTGCTAGCTGGTGATTCATCGTCAATTTTTGAGACACCATGCGAGATATAATTGACCACATCTAAACGTGTTACATCAGATTTTTTTAATACATAAACAGCCTGAGACTCTTGCTCACTAAAAATGGCTACTAATACATTTGCCCCAGTGACCTCTTCTTTGCCTGATGATTGCACATGAAAAACTGCACGTTGCAGTACACGTTGAAAACCTAGCGTAGGCTGTGTTTCTCGTTCCTTTCCCTCTTCGTCTAATAATAAAGGAGTGGTATCTTTAACGAAATCAGTAAGTTCTTGTTTGATTGACTCAATATTAGCACCGCAAGCCTTCAACGCATCTTTAGCGGCTTTATTATCAAGCAAAGCAAGTAAGAGATGCTCTACCGTCATAAACTCATGACGATGCTCTCTAGCAAATATAAACGCTTCATTGAGCGTTTGCTCTAAATCTTTATTTAACATTAAAATCCCCTCTGACTACTAGCCTATTCGATGATGATATTTCTCTCAATCCAAACATCACACTTGCTCCATGGTACACATGAGCGGATGTTGGTGTTCTTTTGCGTACCGACTAACCTGCATCACCTTAGTTTCTGCAATTTCTGCAGTATATATGCCACATACAGCTCTTCCGTGATAATGCACTGTAAACATTACTTGTTGCGCTTTTTCACCATCCAAATTAAAAAATCGCATGAGTACGTCAATTACAAAATCCATTGGTGTGTAATCGTCATTGTTGAGTAGCACCTTAAACATAGGTGGAGGAGCGGCTTTTTTCTTTACCGCATCAATTTCTTTAAGACGTTCAATGTTGATGGTATTATCTTTACTCATAGTTCACTTATTTAGCCCAAATAATTTAAGACGACTTCATGCATTAGCCACTACCGCTGAAATTTATTATCTTTAAGATTTCAATAAAAATATCAAATTCAGCTTGACAAAAACAGGTTAAAAAACCTACATTTTAATTTGACGATTGTATTGAGTAGTTAATACGTCAGCCTTCTAATACAGTGTGGGGGCAAAGTTGGATTAGTTCAAGGGATTAAAAGGAAGCAGAAGTATGGCAATCGGCAAGGTAAAATGGTTCAACAATGCTAAAGGTTTTGGCTTTATTGTTCCTGATGATGGCGGTGATGATATATTCGCACATTACTCAACAATTCAGATGGAAGGCTACCGCTCTCTCAAAGCAGGCCAAGAAGTAAAATATGAAGTGCAACAGGGCCCTAAGGGGTTGCATGCAGAGAATATTGATTTTAATGGTGAGCCTGAAAGATAGATTATCATCTGACATATAAAAAGCAGACTTGGAGTCTGCTTTTTTGTTTGCGTACAATTTGGGCTTTGATAACGCCCTGTAAACAGGGCATAAATTTATTAACCGGCAGCTATTATTTCATTGAACGTAGCACTGGGGCACATCGCTTGAGTTAATAAGGCATCATCTGGGTAGTAGTAACCGCCAATGTCTATAGCCTTACCTTGAGTTGAATCAATTTCCGCCATGATTTTGCTTTCATTGGCAGACAACGATTCAAATAAAGGTTTAAATTTAACAACTAACTCCTGATCATCATTTTGATTAACCAACGCTTCAGCCCAATACAGAGCTAAATAAAAATGACTTCCTCTATTGTCTAACTGACCCGCTTTTCGTAACGGTGATTTACCTTCAGTCAACAGCTTTTCTGTTTCATGGTCTAGTGCTACGGCCAAAGCTTTTGCCTTGCTATTTTTAGTCTTGAGCGCTAAATCTTCAAAAGACACGGCTAACGCTAAAAACTCACCAAGTGAATCCCAACGCAAATGCCCCTCTTCAACAAATTGTTGAACGTGTTTTGGCGCAGAACCCCCGGCTCCAGTTTCAAATAATCCACCACCAGCCATTAAAGGCACGATAGACAACATCTTAGCGCTGGTACCCAATTCTAAAATTGGAAATAAGTCAGTAAGATAATCACGAAGAACGTTACCTGTAACAGAGATAGTATCCAAACCACGTATTGCTCGTTCCATTGAAAAACGCATTGCGCGAACAGGTGACATGATAGATATCTCTAAACCGTTTGTATCATGCTCTTTAAGATATTCAGCTACTTTTAAAATCATCTGAGCATCATGTGCTCTTTCATCATCCAACCAAAATACAGTCGGCATACCAGAATGGCGAGCTCTGTTGACTGCAAGCTTAACCCAATCGCGGATAGGAGCATCTTTGGCTTGGCACATTCTCCAAATATCACCCTCTTCTACAGCATGCTCAATTAAAACCACGCCATCCTGATCGATAATTCGTACATTACCGTCACCAGTCATTTCAAAAGTCTTATCGTGCGAGCCATACTCTTCAGCTTTTTGGGCCATTAAACCGACGTTTGGCACAGTTCCCATTGTTGTGGGATCAAATGCACCGTGCGTTTTACAAAAGTTGATAGTTTCTTGATAAATTGTGGCGTAAGTACTTTCAGGTATAACCGCTTTGGTGTCATGTAACTTCCCATCTGGTCCCCACATTTTCCCAGAGCTTCTGATCATCGCTGGCATAGAAGCATCAACAATAACATCACTAGGTACATGTAAGTTCGAAATACCCTTATCTGAATTAACCATAGCGATGGGAGGACGATTAGCATAACAAGCATTGATGTCATGCTCGATTTCAGCTCTTTGCGACTGCGGTAGGGTCGCTATTTTATCGTACACACTGCCTAAACCATTATTAGGATTCACACCTAATTCATCAAATAATGTTTGGTGCTTGTCAAATAAATCTTTATAGAAAACTTTAACACAATGACCAAATACAATTGGATGAGACACTTTCATCATGGTCGCTTTAACATGCAACGAGAATAAAACCCCTGTGTTTCTGGCATCTTCAATTTGTACTTCAAAAAATTCACACAAAGCTTTTTTGCTCATAAACATGCCATCAATCACCTCGCCTGCTAACAAATCTACTTTCGACTTAAGTACAGTGACTTTCCCAGATTTGTCAGTAAACTCAATATCTACGTAGCCTGCTTTAACCACCGTAACTGATTTTTCACCCGAGTAAAAATCACCTTCACTCATGTGTGCTACGTGAGTTTGTGAGGCCTGACTCCAAGCTCCCATTGAATGGGGATTACGTTTAGCATAATTCTTAACTGCAATTGGCGCACGACGGTCAGAATTACCTTCACGTAAGACTGGATTTACAGCACTGCCTAATACTTTACCGTAACGTGCTGAGATATCTTTTTCATCATCTGTTTGAGGATCTTCAGGAAACTCAGGCAAAGCAAAACCTTTGCTTTGTAACTCTCTTATAGCTGCTCTTAACTGAGGAATTGAAGCGCTTACGTTAGGCAGTTTTATTATGTTAGTTGATGCTTCTTGTGTCAAAGCCCCTAATTCAGTTAGGGCGTCTGGTACTTGTTGATTAGCTGGAAGAAGGTCGCCTAGAACAGACAAGATACGTGATGCTAACGAAATATCAGTTAATTCAACTTCAATCCCTGCACTTGAACTAAAGTTACGAATAATGGGAAGCAGCGAATAAGTAGCAAGTGCTGGTGCTTCGTCCGTTTTAGTGTAGATAATCTTTGACTTGGAAATCGTCATTATAAGCCTCATGTTAATGGTAAAGCACCGACAAACCATAGTTTGCACATTTTAGAAATCAGCAAACTCACGACTATTTTCGTTATGGATTGGTGTTTTGTACCGAAGTTAAAAAATTTAAAATTAAATCTGATCTAAATAGCTTTTATCAAAAAAGATAACAAATGATATATGGATTGACCGATTAAGTAAAAGTTTTGCTTGCAAATTTTCTGCTGTAAATCACACTTTCACATAATTATGTCCACCAATTAATCAACTTGTGATCAAAATCAGTAAATAAATATGTCAAATAAACCTAACTTACGTTTCAAAAAAGCACCGACTAAACCCGTACCGTCTTCTGTGACAAAAACACGAGTTATTTTGTTTAACAAACCTTTTGATGTGCTGACCCAGTTCACAGATCACGCTGGCAGACGAACCCTCAAAGATTTTATTCTCATACCAGAAGTTTATGCCGCTGGGCGCTTAGACAAAGACAGCGAAGGGTTGTTGGTGTTAACTAATGACGGCAAGCTACAAAACAAACTCGCCTCACCTAAACATAAAACAGCTAAAACCTATTGGGTTCAGGTAGAGGGTATTCCTCAGCCTTTCGATGTAGAGCGACTGCGTACAGGCGTTAACTTAAAAGATGGCATGACAAAACCTGCGTATGTAAAGGTAATCGATGAGCCCGACTTGTGGGATAGAAACCCGCCGGTGCGCTTTAGGCAAAATAAGCCTACTAGTTGGTTATCTATTACGATTTCTGAGGGACGAAATCGGCAGGTTAGACGCATGACAGCACATGTTGGGTTTCCTACTTTAAGGTTAATTCGTTATAGCGTGGGTGATTGGAGTATTGATGGGATTAGGAATGGGGAGTATTCAGAGGTTTGAACTTTATAGAACCTCACATTTACATTGGGCTATTAAGTCAAATTGTGGCTACTCAATTATATAAGGTGTCTTTTTATATTCATAAATATCAACAGAACGAACAATAATCAAGGAGTTAATAGAAGGGGTCAGGTCACTTTAATTTTAAAGGAATATCGCCTTGATAATTTTTTACTTACTATTTTAATGGAATATTTATTCCAACAGCTAGAGCGTTAAAGACGCAAACGCAATCGCGAAGCCAGCAAATCCTTTGACTGCGCTGACTAATAAAGTCAAACGAATACATCAGATTTACTCTTAGTATGCAAACGTCTCACTTTGCTTCAACATTCCTTCCAATTGGCGCTTAGTTTACGATATGTCAAGTCACTAATATTTACAATATGACATTCCCTTCCATTGAAAAGCATACGAAAATTGTATGAATGCAGAAGAAAACTCTGAGCTGTTCCCCACGAAATTAATAGGCGAAAACGTTTATCTACGCATCGCTAAGATGTCTGGTTTTGTAGTTATTAGACTGTATTAACA
>OOGD01000087.1_pt1 | contig 22140 bp, 21 predicted proteins | sample 1670381 | NCBI WGS metagenome assembly OOGD01 (sample SAMEA98146918, study PRJEB22522) | marine metagenome | biome: marine biome; feature: marine water body; material: sea ice | place: Arctic Ocean | collected 14-Sep-2015 | depth 1.3 m | reverse complement strand
TTAGCGGCGATGGTAGTTTGGGGTCTCCCCATGCGAGAGTAGCACACTGCCAGACTCCTCATAATAAGAAAGGCCACCTGTTTCAGGTGGCCTTTTTTTATGTCTATTGATTAGGGATATTCAGGGGATAGGGAAGCAAGGGGCAGGATGGGCTACCGCTGGAAACACAAACACATAACGGCGTATCCTAATTGTTATGCTCATTGTGAGAAGATAGAGCCTAGCTGTATCATTATGATGTATGACGAGCGACGGCTAATCCTTAGTGTTCGTTCACAAAAGCATAGGGGGTGATGAATGGAGCATTCGCATCATTCCAACTATTTCCATCATTCCAGCTATCGCAGCATCAAGTATTAAGAATTAAGAATATTATTAGGGCTATTAAACGACCGTTGATAATTGATGCGGGTATCGTACGCATAAACGTTAACGGCAAAACTTGTGTGTTAACTCATAAGCAGTGCTAATTGATACGGCATGTTGATATATGTGCTCGACATCCCTGTGAAGGGTTGTGTTGGACACAGAGGTAATGAGCCATTTCGACACCTGTTGTAATGGTAACGTGACAGGCAAACCACATAGACGTTCTTTACACTCATTACGCTACGATAATATCCTCTTTGTGCTTAACAACGCGACCAAGCGTATTCTTTAGTCAAGCTGGCTTACTCCAAACACCAACAACTCGTTTTATTTAGCGTGACATAGCCTGAAATCGAGCCTGTATCGTATTATTAGTATCAATAAACTGCCAAAAAGTGTGAAGGTGAACTGCTATTTCTTATGTAATATAAATAAGATTATGCCACCTAAGTCAAACTTCTGTGCTCAATTAAGTCTTAATATAGACAACCCATAAAGAAAAGCAAAAGATGGCTGGTCAGACAATTATAAAAAGTTTTAAGTAAATATATATGATACTGATCTGGTTACCTCAAGCAAATCGCTGCAATAAGATATTATTTTTTGCAGTCGATTTGAGGTCATAAAATTGAAACAATACTGTTGTCAGGAACAATGTTTTAAGAAGCCAAAATTATTAAGACTAAGGTTTTAGGATTTTGTTTCTCAAGTTATAGTCAAAGCGAGAACGCTTATCAAATCCCCTTCTCTTATCTCTGTAATAAAGTTTGTTGTTTTTTCTTATCCTATCCAAAGTTACGCTAGCAATATCAATAGAATGTATATCTATTTCCAAACTAAAGGCGACTAACTTATGAGGCTGATAAAAGTCTGTCAAAGTCAAATACTGCCCCTTTCTTTTAACTGTTAACGAGATTTTTTCCCCTACTTTTAGATTAGTTAGTGACTCAACTAAGTTTCCTAGGTTTTCTTCTGTTATCTGTTCATTTTTTATTTTTACTAAAACATCCGCTTTTTCCAAACCAAATGCTTCTGCAGCACTATTGTGGTCAACATATGTGATGCTCAAGCCCACTTCATCTTGCAGAAATACCTTTTCTCCAGACAAACCGATGCTCTTATCAAATGTTTCATCTCGACTAATTGATATAACATCTTGATCAGTGACTTTATTTCGATAGTAATCACTCATTTCAAGCATCAATTGATCAAACTCAAATTGTATCACTGCAGGTAGAGTTTTATAATTAATCAACGTTTGTCTTATATTCTGAACATCACTCACCTGAGACAGATGATATTTCACTTCTGGTGAAATAATCGGCACGTAGTCACTGTTCAATGACTGCTGGACTTTATTACGTATGATATCGATTTTTATTTTTTCGCCAATATATAAAGTACTTAAATAATCAAAAAACAGCTGCTCGGGTGATTTATTGCTAGCTTTAATTTTTTGACCATTAAGATGAGTTATTTGATCACCGCTGAATAGTTTAAGTTTACTTGCTAACGAATAAGGAAATACAGAAAGTACCTTTAGTACTTTACCATTAAGACCATAATTTTCATCAAATATGATCCCAACAATACTATTAAACTTGGTCGGTATAATATTATTAAACGCATTGTTACCATTGCCTTCATGGTAGGCACCTATGGTTGTCATAATGCGACGTAAGCGGTATTCTAAGGGCTCAGGTAATACATTTTTTTTTGACTCGCTTTCATCTGAGGACTTACCTTTAGCCGCTAATATATAATACTCTTCGACTGCACATGGCTTAGCTGTTTTCTTTTTCAATTTGAATGACTTAGAACTATCATCTCCTGTCAAAAAATCAAATTGATAATGCTGATTCGCTCTAACATTCAAACGTACGACCTGAATTAATGTATTAAGAGGTAAATACTCATTATTGTCTTTTAGTCTTTTATATTCGTTCACAGGCCACTGTTCAACAACCAAGGTATGTTCACCTTCAGCCAATGGATAGTCATATTCCCCAAGTAAAGTAGCCCTTTTATTTTCATATTTTTCTAATAATTTATCATTATGAACGGCAATTATAGTTACAAATTTTTCACCATTTTTTTCTGACGGCGAAAAATTTATCGTAGCGCATTGGTCCGCAGCTACAGAAAAAGCGACAGACCATACAAAAAAAAGTTTTATTAGAGAGCTTTTAAGTATTTTTAATAAAAAGTATTTAGATGTTGTATTCATAGTGCTTCCCTTTTTTATTAGTGATCATCTCAGCCATCAACTTTTGACGCTGCTTCAATAATGAAATTTTTTGTAATGATGTTGTTGTATCAAATAATTGAAAATCAATTCGCCTTATTTTCGAAAGTAACTGGATTTGATTAAATGTCGGAGTACCGTTTTGCATCAATTGTAATTCAAGAGTTTGATTAACATACAAAACGTGCTCCAACTGACCTTGTAACTGATAATTATCCCAAGTCAGCCAGCCGATAGCGATAAAGGATACCGATGCTGCAGCACTGATAAAAAACTGCATAAATGACGTTCGTTTTACCTGCTTTTTTTTAGCTAAATGCTGTTGTATTGCCAGCCAATCACTCTCAGGTGGATGTAATAGTTTCATTTCTTCAACTGAACATTTAAGTTGATTTATTGCTTGTTGTTCAAAAGTACATTGTTCACAAAATTTCAAATGCTCTTGTTCCGCGGACGTTAACCGATCTTCTAATCGATTATTAATTATGTGCATTGTGCTTAACCTCCAATTTTTTTCTTAATTTTTGCAAACACCGAGAAAGGATTGATTTGGAATAGCTTGGACTTTGAGAAAATAATTCTCCTATTTCTTCATGACTATATTGCTCGACAATAAACAACCATAAAATTAACCTTTCATTTTCACTTACTTTCGTTAGTAGATACTCTAATAGATTGCTTTGACTGATAGATTCATTAAAAGATGACTCTATGGTTGGCACCTCTTTTAAATACTCTATCGCTTTGTGCGCTATTTTTTCTCGCTTAATAAAATTTAAAGTATTGTTAAACGCAATGCGCTTTAGCCAAGCAATAAAAATATAGTTGCGATTGTATTGTGCTAAGTTCTCAAAAGCGTCAATAAAGGTATCTTGTAGAAGGTCGCTCGCATGAGCTCTGTCTTTACAAATATTATTAATAGTCGTATAAATGGTGCTTGAAAACTCTCGATAACAACATGCTTGCGCCTGAGTATCGCCGTCTAACATCTCGTCTATGCGCTGTTCATTCCACTCAAGCAAAAGATATCCTTCTTATTTGTTATACTTTACTAACAATTTAGCATGTAAAATCGTCGCAATTATTTACATAGTTCTTTGGCTGCGTACTTTAAGTCATCAAGCGACAATGTTTTATTCATCCCTAGGTTTTGGAGTCCGAACAGCGTATTAACCTGACCGTCACCCCACTTCCAAAGGCGTAAGTTCACAGTTATAGTCATCAACTGCAGCAATCGGTACAAATAAGGTCAAAAGCAAGTTCCAAATAGTATTTCCCAGTTTGAATCTTTAAAATGCCCGTACACTGCCAAACGCGAGCTGAGGCGATAGCTACACTATTGGCGATGTATCAGCCAATGCTTGGGGTATTTGCTAGGTGGGCAGTTTTATTTTGCGTTGCGTAATCCGTTCAAAGCCTATAATAATTTTTGGCAATTTCAGGATTTATGGCCCAGTACTGGCACGCCTAGTTTCTGCTGCCTATCATCACCATGCAAATGTAAACACGGCTGCTGCAACTGTGCTCGTCGATGCGCTACTAAGCAATATCTCACGCCTGTCACTGTCGAATCATCACAAGGCTTTGTTGGTGTTTGCAAAAGGTGAACATAAAGACGCTAAATATTACGTAGAGATATCTATTTTTGATATTTTCAAAGCACTATTTAATTATCTGGTGAAGGTGTGTATCTGCATATCATTTAGACAATCTAGAAACTGCTTATGGTCATTTACGCACGGCTGTGGGCTTTATCCTAATAATGATGTTGAATCGTGTATTACTGGTTTTTTAGGTGAAATTGGATTCGCTTATGAATGCTTAGTTATAATATTTAGACCAAGACCTTGGGACCGAAGATGATCTGCTATTTGGTAATGTTATGGCCTGTCAATTGAAACAAAAACAACAATTTGCAGCGGCTGGTAATGTATTGCCTTATCTTGGAAATAGCCCGGTGTTATATCCCGCCGTAAGGTTTCAAACCTTAGCCTTAAAAGCCCAATTAGACCCTAACAACGCACTAGTGTTACCCCAAATAGGATCCAATTCTGGTGAAGCAAGTTAAGGTAATAAGGCAAATGACGTGAGTAGTAAGGCCTCTATTATGCTATTGGTACAAGGTAATGCAATGCCAGAAGCCCAAAGTAGTGCACAGTAATAGCTGACAGAAGCACCAAATAATGTCGATGCTTATCAATAATCAGACATACCAAAAAATCCTAAGTGTTGACTACCCAAACATTACAAATCAAACCAAGCAATAACCTCAGCCTGTTTTTGCGGCACAAGCTGTTAGTGTAAAAGACGGCTATGCGGCTGCTAGCATTTCAATTAATGGTACTGGCTAACAAAAATTATCCCCATTAGCCTGTCGGCAATGCAGGCATTTATGAGGTTAACTTTTGTTAGCCACCAGGCTTTGCATTGTCTATTCTGGAGCAAAATAGCCTATTTGATTTAGTATTAGAAATAATGGAGTCACTAGACCCAAAAACCCGTCAGACGGATGTGTTGCCACTGGCTAAAGCTCCGGCGTTAATTGCTTTAAAACAAGACGAAGCAGCCTAAAAAAACTGCGTTTGTTAAGCAACAACCCAGTGTTACCCGAGGCACAGTGATTTGTGTTGGGGCAAATAATGAAATATCGAACGTCCCATTACATGAGCGGCTAGCAATTTCAACACTCACCCATCAGCTGTCACCCAGCTTTAGCTCAGTAACGTGTCTGGCTAATATATTATTGAAAACTGACCGTATCAATTAAATAGCAGTGTTGGCTGAAAAGTACACATCAGCGGCCCGGCCGGTAACAGTAAAAGTGTATCGCTAATCTTTAAGCTGGCAACCAGTCATTTGGACATAGTAATACAATGATTAAGGACCGAACCTGTGCACTGGTTGCGATGCAAAATTGGAAACTGTCGAACAATATGGCGGCGCTATATTTGGTGCAAGGTGATGCCAGTAGCGCTTTAAAATATACCACTAGCGCTTTCAGCCTCATGACAAATCCTGCGGGCGTTAGACATTTAGGTAGAAAAATACAAGATGAGCTGGCTGAACCAGCCAGTGTAGTCTAGGATGCTTGGTCATTAATCATTGAAACAAAAGAAAGAATTCTTTTGATGCAGTTGACAATAAATAGTGTTCGGCTTTTATATTCAAGTCCCTTAATCGCTTGCTATCAGTGAACCACTACTCTGAGGTTGGGCTTCTTGCAAGTAATGTTAATGCGGCTTCTTTAGCTGGCTTATAGTTGTACAGTACTTCATATACTTGTTCGCATATAGGCATTTCGACTCCCATGCGTTTTGAGAGGATATGGACTTCTTTGGTGTTTCTATAACCCTCGACGACTTGTCCAATTTCAGTCATGGCTTCTTGAATACCTAGACCATTACCCAGAGCTAAACCAAAACGCCTGTTACGAGATTGATTGTCTGTACAGGTGAGTACTAAGTCACCTAAACCTGACATACCCATAAAGGTAGATTGTTTGGCGCCCATTTTGACCCCTAGTCTGGTTAATTCGGTTAATCCTCTAGTGATAAGTGCTGTTCGGGCATTGGAACCAAAGCCTAAGCCGTCAGATAACCCCGCGCCTATGGCTATGACATTTTTTACAGCTCCGCCAAGCTGGATACCTATGAAGTCATCATTTCTATATACCCTGAATGATTTGGAACAATGAAGTTTATTTGCAAATTCAATAGCAAGGTTTTCATTTGTTGAGCTTAGCGATATTGCAGTAGGAAGCCCTGCAACCATCTCCTTTGCAAACGTTGGGCCAGATAATGCAGCAATTGGTGTTTCGCTACCTAAGATTTCTACAGCCACATACTGTAAAAGCCTACCTGTCTCAGGCTCTAATCCTTTTGTTGCCCATATAACTCTATGTTCAGGTTTCAGATATTTTTTGACTTGTTGTAAGGTATCAGAAAATGCATGGCTAGGAACAACCACCAGAATATCATGACTACTGGCTATGGCTTTTTGAAGGTCTGACTCTAAAGATAACTCTTTTGGAAATGTAGCATCAGGTAGATACCTGTGATTATTTCTATCTTTAGTCATCAATTCAATTTGCTGTTTATCTCGACCCCACAGAACGGTTTTAACGCCATTGCGAGACAGACAAAAAGCAAGGGCAGTACCATATGATCCTGCCCCTAATACACAAACCGAGTTCAATTTACATCCTAGCGACTTATGCGTCTAATTTTTGAGGTGATTGATCTTGAGCATCTTGTGCCTGCTGTGCGCGTTTTTGCATGTAGGCTGCAAAAATAGAGTTGAAATCAACAGGTGCGAGATTTAAGGGCGGAAAGGTGCCACGATTAACTAGATTCGAAATGGTTTCTCTTGCATATGGAAACAACGTATTAGGACAAAATGCGCCAATCATCTGAGCTTTATTTTGCTCTGGCATATCGCCAATTACGAATATACCCGCTTGCTGTACTTCACAAAGAAAAGCAGTTTCTTCACCTATTTTTGCTGTAACTGTGACAGACAGTGTCACTTCATATAAATTTTCACCAAGAGGGTTGCTCTTCGTATCCAAATCCAATTGCACCTCTGGCTTCCATTCTTTCTGGAACATAGCGGGCGAGTTAGGTGTCTCAAAAGAAATATCTTTTGTATATATTCTTTGTATTGAAAACTGAGGGCCTTGAGCAGATTCTGGTTGAGCGGCAGTTTCGTTTGGTTGATTTTCGTCGGCCATAGTAGATCCTTAAATTGAGTTGTTAGTCAGCTAATAAACTGTCTAGTTGGTTTTTTGCTTCTAATGCAAACAATTCATCACAACCGCCTACATGGTGATCTTTGATAAAAATCTGGGGTACAGTCGACTTTCCTTTTGATCGTTCAATCATTGTGTCGCGTAGCTTCGGCATCACATCGATCTCAATTTCATTAAAATGAATTTCTTTTTTGGTCAACAAAGCCTTTGCGCGATGGCAATATGGGCAATGGCCTTTTGTGTAAATATCAACTTTACTCATTCTTACTTCCTGAATATTATTTAGTTATAGGTAGGTTTGCGCCCTGCCAAGCATTAATTCCACCTTTTAACGTCACAACCTTTTCAAAACCGGCTTTCAGCATTTGAGATGCAGTGCGTTTAGACGTCATACCCATGGCGCAGACAACAATAATGGGCTTGTTTTTCGATTTTTCAAGGGTGGAAAAGTCGCCCTTGGTTACTAAGTCAGCTTTGATTTGCTTCGAGCCTAAGATGTGACCTTTCTTAAATTCCGTCACGGGACGAATATCTAAAATATACGCATCTTCCTTGTTCATGAGTAATGTTGCTTCATGTGTGCTTAATTCTTTTAATGATGAAAGCTGACTTGCCACAGTAGTGTATATCAGCGCCGCTAAAAGTGCGGCAAACAAACCAGATAAAATATAGTGATTAGTAACAAATTCTACCATTTGATCCATAACAGGTGGCCCTTAGAGGTGAGTAACTTAAAAAAACGAGGCCAAGTATATAGATTTTGTGTGCAGAAACTAGTCCTAGGGTAGATTCATACGTTCGACAAAGAATAACTTATTGTTATACATTTGGTTTTTTAAAATGATTTAGCCGTGACGTGCATAGCTAGTAAGGATAACATTAGTGCAATACTAACGAACTAGGCTAAATAATTGCAATCACAAGCACACCTAGTATTTAATAATTACATTTGTTTATAGATTACCGATAAGGACTGGATCATGAGTCACAACAAAAAGACCACGGCGTTAATTATTTTAGACGGTTGGGGCCATCGTGAAGAACAGGACAACAATGCAATAGCTCATGCAAATACACCAATCTTAGATGGTTTGTGTGGCACGCATGCTAACACATTAATATCTGGTTCTGGTTTAGACGTAGGTCTACCGCCCGGACAAATGGGTAACTCTGAAGTGGGTCATGTTAATTTAGGTGCAGGACGAGTGGTATACCAAGACTTCACTCGTGTAACTAAAGCTATTGAAGACTGTGACTTTTTTGAAAATCCTGTACTAATAGAAAATCTAGATGTCGCCATTCAAGCTGACAAGGCTGTCCACGTCATGGGGCTATTATCGGCGGGTGGCGTGCATAGTCACGAAGAACATATTTTCGCTTTCTTAAGAATGGCTGCCAAACGGGGTGCTAAAAAATTATATTTACATGCATTCTTGGATGGCCGAGATACACCACCACGCAGCGCAAAAGGTCCTTTACAATCAGCAGATGCAGTATTTGCTGATTTAGGTTTAGGCAAAATCGCCACTGTAATTGGCCGTTATTATGCAATGGATAGAGACAATCGCTGGGACAGAGTCATGTCTGCTTATAATCTACTTGCTCATGGAAAAAGTAATGAAGTGGCTTCAAATGCTATTGATGCGTTGGAGGCATCTTATAAACGTGACGAAAATGACGAGTTTATGCAAGCAACAGTGATTGGTGAAGCCGTTCCATTGGAGGATGGAGATGCTGTTTTCTTTATGAATTTTAGGGCCGATCGTGCTCGTGAAATTAGTCGCCCATTTGTTGAAAAGAATTTTAATGAGTTCAATAAAGGTAAACACATTGAGCTTGGCGCTTTTGTTACTTTAACCCAATACGCAGAAAGTATTGATGCACCAGCAGCATACCCACCTGTGCCTTTAGTAAACGTGATGGGTGATTGGTTAGCTCAGCATAATAAAACTCAATTACGTATCTCTGAAACTGAGAAATATGCCCATGTCACTTTTTTTTATAGTGGGGGTCGCGAAGACTTGTATGTAGGTGAAGAGCGTATTTTGATCCCATCTCCGAAAGTTGCGACATATGATCTTCAACCAGAAATGAATTCAGCTGAACTGACAGATAAGTTAGTTGCAGCCATAGATTCTGGAAAATTTGACGTTATTGTCTGTAATTATCCTAACGGAGATATGGTTGGTCATACCGGTAACTTTGATGCAGCGGTTAAAGCTTGCGAGGCAGTTGATTCATGCGTTGGAAGGGTTGTTGAGGCAATAAAACGTAATGGTGGTGATTGTTTGATTACTGCTGATCACGGTAATGCTGAAAAAATGCAAGATGAAAAAACTGGGCAGGCACATACTGCGCACACCAGCGAACTTGTTCCCTTTATTCATGTTGGGAAAAATTCTACAGCTAGGACTGGAGGCACATTAAGCGATGTAGCTCCCACTATGTTATACCTAATGGGGATGGAACAACCCAAAGAGATGACTGGCACTACTATCGTTAAACTGGTCTGATTAATTGAGATTAAAAGCACATACATTTTTTAAAGGGAAAAGCGTGGTTTACAGTCTTTTCTTCGGCTGCATATTATGTTGCTTTTTTATCTCAAATTTAAAAGCTCAGGAACAATCAGATCTTGAAAGTATTCAGCAGCAAATAAAGAATAAACGAGCGCACATTAGTCAACAACTAGAGGCTGCCAAAAAGCTCCAGGGCAATCTCAAAGTTGTTGAATTACAGATTGCTCAATCTGCTTTAGAGCTGAGCAAAACAGAGATATCCCTCAACGACAATCGACAACAAATGATTGAACTGCGCAAACAACAAAAGGGTTACTTAACATCCTTAGATGCGCAAAAATCAGTATTAGCTAAGCAAATCCGTAGCGCTTACATGACAGGTAACTATGACTTTGCGAAAATGTTGTTGAATCAGCAAGATGCCGCTAATTTTGAACGTACCATTACTTACTATCAATATTTGAACAAAGCGCGTAAGTCACAGATAGACAACTTTAATTTGTTAGTCAAAGATCTTCAAAAAGTGAATGCTAATTTGATTGAAAATCAAAGCGATTTAAAACAGCTAAAAAGCAAACAGCTGGAGCAACAACAAACTTTAACATTAAATCAAATTAACAGAGAAAAAACCCTTTTATCGATGCAAAACGCTATTGAATCTGATGAAGTAAAAATTGCGCAATTACAAATCAATGAAAAGAATTTACTAGAAGCCTTAACTCGAGCACAACAAAAAGTTGATAAATTAGACATCACCTTAAATGGATTAAGTGATTTTAGAGGTCGTTTGTTAATGCCCGCGCAAGGTAACCTAAGAAAAATGTTTGGCAGGTTTAGGCAAGGACAAATTAAATGGAAAGGAGTCGTAATAAACGGTATTGCGGGTAATTCTGTAGTAGCCATTCATCATGCCAAAGTACTTTATTCTGATTGGCTTAGAGGTTTTGGTTTAGTGACTGTGCTTGACCATGGTGATGGATTTATGAGCTTGTATGGCCATAATCAAGCATTATTGAAGCAAGCTGGGGAGGTTGTTCAGGCTGGTGAAGCAATCGCTTTGTTAGGTCAAAGTGGTGGTCAAAGTCGGCCCAACTTGTACTTTGAAATACGCCATAAAGGAAAGCCAATTAATCCTGTTAATTGGCTAAAGTTATAATTTCAAACAACTTTAAGCCATTATCCTCTAGTAAAAATATTGCATCGGCTTATAATTAAAACAACAAATAGACAAATACAATAATAAGAAGTCATGCGTTTATTACTAATTAGTTGTTTTTTGTATATCAGTTTCTCTGCAAAAGCGTCGCAAATCGCTTTAATCATTGATGACATGGGTAATAATGAAAAAGATGCGATGGCTTTTACTCTGCCGTCTAATGTGACATTTGCGATCTTGCCTAATAAACACTTATCTAAGATTTTTTCTAAGCGGGCTACAGCACAACAGCGAGAAGTGATTTTACATATGCCGATGGAATCATTGGCTGGTAATAATCAAGAAAAAAATGTGCTGCTATCTAATATGCCACCCACTCAAATCGTAAAAATGTTAAAAATAGCCCTATCTACTGTCCCTGATGCTGTGGGTGTTAATAATCATATGGGCAGTAGGCTGACACAACTGACATTACCCATGTCTGTCACCATGGAGTTTTTGTCTGAACAAGGACTATTTTTTGTTGATAGTCGCACTACTAGGTATACTAAGGCAGAAGCGATTGCTAAAAAAAATGGTGTGTTAAGTGCTAAACGTAATGTATTTATTGACCATATCCCTAGCTCCGAACAAATTGATAAACAATTCCATCGTTTACTCAGCTTATCCAAAAAGCATGGCTACGCTGTAGGTATTGCCCATCCTTATCCACAAACCCTTGAATATTTGAAAGTGCATTTGCAAACACTTCAAAAGCACGGCATCGAGTTGGTTAAATTAAGTGATGTACTTTCTTCAGGTTCCACTTACGCTTATCATTCTAATACAAAATCACAACCCATTTCCCCAGCACCTAAGTTCCAAAGCTCGATGAAAAGTAAAAGCAGGTAAGTGTTACAACAAGAACATATTATGCCAGTTGCAAATCTACTTACCCCTATAGAGGATATCGCCACTATTCTGGGTGATGTCGCTATTTTGTCTAAAGTTACCGCAAAAAAATAGCTGGCATATTAGGAGGCGACTTAGCCCTAAATGCCGAACAAGTAAACGGTGTGAAAGCAGAACTTTAGTTCCAGTTGTTTTGGCTGTGGCAAAAGGTTATTTTATAAAGAAACTTATTCTGGTGTCTTCTGTATTATTGATGAGCGTATTTTTGTTAGTGATTGGTGGATTATACCGGTGTTTTGAGGGAGTCGAAAAACTAGCGCATAAATTGATGTACACCAATTACGATTTGGAACAAGAACATATAAAAAGTTCGCTGTTGTTGCAGATCCTAATGTTGAGTTAGTTGCACTTGAAAAGAATAAAATAAAAGGTGCCATCAGAACTAATTTTATCCTATCGGCTGAGATAGTTGTGATTCTAATTGGCACAGTCCAAGTCGAACCTTTTGCCACTCAAGCAGCTGTGCCTTGGTCTGCTTTTTGGTTTTGGCTATTACCGTTGGGGTGTATCGCTTAATAACTGGTATTGTAAAGCTTGAGGATGCGGGTCTATATTTACTTACAAGTCTATGAGCGGCACTTTTAACAGTATTCAACGTCTAGTAGGGAAGGGTTTATTAGTTTTCCCTCACTTTTCAATGAAAACATTACCTATCGCAGTGTCAGCATCTAAGTTCTTGGTCGGAGGTAGAATTTTAGTACACTACATTCGCTACATTCTCTGTATTCATTATATTAGGATTTGGCTCTAAAAAAATATACGGCCAACCTTATATTGCAAAGACCAAGTAGATTTTGATTTGTTCTATCTTGAAATTTTTACTTACCGCTGATTTATATCAAATTCTAACCATCAAAGGCTTGCAAAACTCATGAAATGTTATATTATAACAATTAATTGTTTCAGGGTAATGACGTATGCAAGTAAGTAAAGATAAAACGCTGTTAGACAGGCTAGGCATTTGGGCCTCAAGTTTGTGTGCGTTGCATTGCTTGTTGTTACCTATTCTTATTCCACTTATTCCTTTTGTTGGCGCCTCATTTTTTGCACAAGGTTGGTTTGAAAGAAGCATTCTATCACTTTCAATGATCGTTGGTTTTTGGGCCTTATTTTCTGGGTTTTATCGCTACCACAGACAGCTTTATCCTTTATATAGTTTAGTTTTAGGTGGGCTCATCTATTGGAATAAAGACATGTTTGGCGAGTCCTATGAACCATTTACTATTGCTGTAGGAGCGTTACTAATTATTGGCGCACACATTGTTAATTTGAAATTATGCCAGAGCTGCCAAGATTGTGATTCTGGATGTGCTAGTTCTTAATATTATTAAGCGTTCACAACCTAAAATAAGTAAATCATTTAAGTAATATGCCTTTATCGAAAATGTGATTTATTTATTAAATTATTCTTTGCAGATATCCAACAATTTGAATCTCTAGAATAGATTAATTTTCTGCCGCTAACACCAATTTAGCTTTAGCCGGTCCATTACTGAACACCGCATCTACTCCCCAAGCCCTCAGCCTGAGCAAGTCTTCAGGTTCATCAACCGTGTAAACAAAAAATTTTAGCCCACGATTATGTGCATCCTTTACGAAAGCTTGTTCGACAAAACTAATATCAGCATTAACTGAATACGCTTGTAATTCTTGAGCAAATTGCGCGTATTTCAGTGGATAACTTCCAGTTAACGCCCCTGTTCTTATTGCGGGCGCAATGCTTTTAAACGCTAGCAAAAGATGGTGATTGAAGGACGAAACCATAAATTGCTCAGGTTCAAAATTTAATTGATTTATGGCTTTGTTAATACACGCATTGAGCAGTGATAATTCATTCACTCCTTTAACTTCAATATTGATTAAACATTGTCCCTGCACACGCTGTAACACTTGCCAAAGTGTTGGCACAAACTGACCTTGGCCTACGTCCAATGCTTGTAATTCTTCGAGGGAATAATCTGTTAATGCACGATTTCCCTTGGTGGTTATCTTTATCCATCTATCGTGAATAACTACTAATTCATCGCCTAGTTGAAAGATATCTATTTCAATGCCATCAGCTTGTTGTGTTAAGGCTAAATCAATGGCTAATAATGTATTTTCGGGGGCATCAGCGCTGGCCCCTCTATGAGCAAATATCAGCATAGTATTTATTTATTGTGGAGTTTCTGGGCATTAATCGTTTCATAAATAGCTGCAGAAATCACCAATAATCCACCGATTATGGTTTGCCATCTTGGCTGTTCATTTAATACTAATATGGCAAGTCCTACACCGTAAAGTGGTTGCATACAAGCAATAAGGGAGAATGTTTTAGCACGCAGATGTTTAAGGCTTGCAGCAATTAAAGCATGTGGCACTGCGGTTAAAAATGTGCCGAGTATAATCAGTCCTATGTAAGTCTCTTGACTTGCTTTAAACAATTCATCACTTGAAAAAAAACTAAGAGAGACAAAAATCACCAAAGTTTGATAGGCCATTGCATGGGCACCAGAGTAATGTGAAAAATGTTTCCGGTGAACTAAATTTCTAAAAGAATAAAGAACCGCAGAGCACACACCAATTAACACACCTTGTGTAATTTCATTTTCTAAAGAAATTTCTGGCACAATTAAGAAAATACCAAAAAGAACAACAATGGCACTCACCACATCTTGCCAAACTAGACGTATTCCCTCAAAAAAAGGTTCTAAGAGTACTGTCATTACTGGAAAAGTAAATAAGGCTATCATCCCCACCGATACTGATGAGTACTGCATAGCAGCAAAATAGCTGACCCAATGAGCTGCCATCAACAAACCTAGAAACAAAGCAATAAAATAATCTTTTTTACAGTCCAATAAGATGGATTTTTTAAATAACTTAACAATGCCAAACAACATGATGCAGGCAATGCCTGCACGGCCATACGTAATATCTACTGCAGATAAGGGGAGAATTTTAGAAAATAATGCGGTAGCTCCAAGCAGCACCATAGTAAAGTGTAAAGACCAGAGACTTTTTTTAACGGGGTCCACGAATTTCTACTTCGTTATTTTTGCGAAGACGTCACCGAGACGTGTAACATCTCCTGCACTTAGCTCAGCAAATTCTATCATGTTAGCTTCGAAGCACGCTACTACGGTTGACCCGAGTTTAAATAAGCCCATTTCTTCACCTTTTTTGATAAACACCGAACTGTCACCTTGCTCAGGATACTGCCAATGTTGCACGTTTTTACCAGCCGGAGGTGACACAGTACCTGCCCATTTAGTTTCGATACTTGCAACAATTGTTGCACCTACTAGAACCAAAGCCATTTTACCTATTTCGGTATCAAAAATAGCCACTACTCGCTCGTTTCTAGCAAACAATCCAGGTACTCTCTGTGCAGTAAGAGGACTAACTGAAAACAACTCGCCGGGCACATAAATCATATCGGTAAGTTGTCCATCAACAGGCATGTGTATTCGATGATAATCTTTAGGAGACAAATAAATCGTAGCGAACTTACCATTTAAAAATGGTTTTGCAAGTTCAGGTTTACCACCTAGCAAAGAAGATAGACTATAGTTATGGCCTTTAGCTTGAAAAATAGCATCGTGCTCAATATCACCCAGCTGACTAACTGCCCCGTCTACAGGCAAAGCAAGTTGTTGTGAGTCTTGGCAAATCGACCTGGCGTCAGTTTTAAGCTGGCGAGTAAAGAAAGCGTTAAATGATGAGTAAGATTCTGGATCAGAGTCGAGTGCTTCAGACATATCCACTTTATATTGTTTAATAAAGAGCTTAATAATGGCTGTTGTCATTGCACCAGCTTCTGCTGCAGCTAGCATGCCGATCAAACGTGATAACAAATGTTTTGGAGTGATATATTGCAAAGCAATTTTTAACGAATCAAACAAAGTAGCTTTCCTTGTAGCTTAACTTTAACGATAGGAGTGTACCGTAATAATCTTGGCAGTTTGCTCTTAACTAAGTTTAATAGGCTATATGCTAGTAGATTTTACAGGCTAATTTAGTCATTAATTTTTAGAAATTCACACCTTCGTGTGTGCTGGACGCAACTCATCCATATTCAACAATATTTTATGATAACTTTGATAGCGTTGAGGGCTTATTTTACCTTCTTCGACCGCCGCTTTGATAAGACAGCCTGGATCATTACCATGTTTACAATCTCGAAATTTGCAGCCACCTAAGTAGTCTCTAAATTCTCTAAAACCATTAGTCAGTCTTTCTGCAGGTAGATGCCATAAAGCAAATTCACGGACTCCGGGCGAGTCAATTAAATCCCCGCCAGCAGGAAAATGCAGCAATTTTGCTGTAGTTGTGGTGTGTTGACCTAATCCTGAATTATCCGAAATGTCCCCAATGATTTCGTCTGCTTCGGGCAATAGTTCATTAATTAAACTTGATTTCCCTACACCCGACTGACCAACAAACACACTTACCTTATCTTTTAGACATATGGCAAGTTCATCAAGACCAGTCAAGGTTTTGCAACTGGTGTAAACAATCAGGTAACCAATATCACGATAAATGTTAAGTTGTCTTTCAACTTCAATGAGTTGTTGTGAGTCTAGTAACTCAACTTTATTTAGCAATATAACGGGCGTAATATCTACATCTTCTGCTGCTACTAAATATCGGTCGATAATATTTAGGGATAAACTGGGTAGCACCGAGCTCACTATGATTATTTGATCAATGTTAGCAGCTACAGGTTTTACCCCGTCATAAAAATCAGGACGGGTGAGAACAGACTTCCTATCTTGGACAATCTCAATAATACCGCTGATCGATAACGACTGATCTTTGCCTGGCCTAAACAACACTTCATCGCCACATACCACACTGTTAATAGTTCGCCGCATATGGCACCTGTGAACTATCCCGGACTGGTCCTCAACATCTGCATGTTTACCAAATCGGCCTATTACACGTCCGCCTTGTTGCTCACCAAACTGATTGTCTTCAATTTCGTTTGGCTTAGCACCACTTGTAAGACGCTTCGAGCGGTTTACAGAAACTTGTCGTTTCTGTCTGTCTGTTAACTTTGGTTTTTTAGCCACGTTTTATCTTTGCTGTAATTAATACCATTTCAAGTATCATGTTACCGTTTGATGCGGCGGATACCAAATTTTTAATGTATTTGTTGTTTGTCCAATAATTTTAGTTTAGGAGTCTGCATGTCAGTAAACAACGAAAATCTAGTTTGGATCGATATGGAAATGACGGGGTTAGAGCCTGAGACCGATGTAGTCTTGGAAATTGCGACCATAGTCACAGACAAGGATCTTAATATATTAGCCGAAGGACCCGTATTAGCGATATATCAGCCTGATGAAGTACTTAACGGAATGGATCAATGGTGTACAGATACTCATGGGAATTCAGGTCTTACCAAACGCTGTCGTGATAGTGAAGTCAACGAACGACAAGCAGTACAAAGAACCATCGCATTCTTAGAAGGTTTTGTTCCCAAAGGCATATCACCACTATGCGGCAATACCATTGGCCAAGATCGTCGTTTTTTAGTCAAGTATATGTCTGAACTTGAGCAATACTTTCATTATAGAAATGTTGATGTCAGCACAATAAAAGAATTAGTTCGCCGCTGGAAACCAGAATTGCTTGGTGGTTTTCATAAAAAAGGCGTGCATTTGGCGCTTGATGACATTCGTGAATCTATCGCCGAAATGGTTTATTACCGTAAACATGTCTTCACTATTTAATTTAATGCATGAATAACTGCGTAATGTTTGTGTGTTATTTGTGCGTTGCTTGCGTGCTATTTCATCAATTTGAGTTAATTTGCAAAAAAAAACATAAAAATGAGCTTTAGTGCTTGCATAGACCTCTTATTTTTGTAGAATGCGCCTCCGCTTTGGGCAACCACAGTTTAAAGCGTTAATAGTAAAATTATGCGGGAATAGCTCAGTGGTAGAGCACAACCTTGCCAAGGTTGGGGTCGCGAGTTCGAATCTCGTTTCCCGCTCCAATGATAGAGTATCAATATTTTAAAGTAATCAGCACCTGTTATGCGACTCCAAAAAGTGCACGACAACGCGGTTGGCGGTTACAAATCTCGTTTCCCGCTCCAATGATAGAATACCAACATTTTAAAGTAATCAACACCTGTTATGCGACTCCAAGGAGTGCACGACAACGCGGTTGGCGGTTACAAATCTCGTTTCCCGCTCCAATGATAGAGTACCAATATTTTAAGTAATCAACACCTGTTATGCGACTCCAAGGGGAGCACGACAACGCGGTTGGCGGTTACAAATCTCGTTTCCCGCTCTTTGATTCCGGCTTTGTGGCAGCGAGCCTAGATGAAATTGAGTCAAGAGACTTTGATCCTGATTTAGCCCAAAAAGATGATGGTAGTTTATTTAAATTCAACACCTCTTATGTCTTCAATGAAGACCTCAATGCCTACTTTACTATCAGCGAGGGTTTCCGTATCGGTGGCGGCAACGGTGGCGGAGAATGCGATCCGTATGATCCTGACGCGGCGCAGGGGAACTGTAACCTAGCACCAGGGCAGCAATTTGGCCCGGGTCCTGACGATTTTGCAGAGTTTGATGAACGTTCATATGGGCCAGATACCACACGCAACCATGAACTTGGCGTAAAGAGTCGTTGGTTAGACGGAAGCCTTACCTTAAATGGCGCTATTTATTATATTAAGTGGGAAGACAACCAGCTATCATCAGCAACGGTAAATGCTTCTATACCTATTACAATAAATGCTAATGGTGCAGAATCCAAGGGCTTAGAGGCCACTTTCAATTGGAATGCTACCGATAATCTAAACCTAAGAGGTTCATTCAGTCAAACTACCAGTGAACTATCTAAAGATGTGCCTTCATTAATACGTACAATTACTCCTCCAGGCTTTGGGGCAGACTTCATAGATGGCTCTGCAGGCGACAGATTACCTGGCTCACCGGAAAATCAGGTCTCGTTGTCAGCTACATATTACCAGAGCTTGTCTAACGACGCAGAGTTGACCTATAGTGGCGATTTTGCTTGGCAAAGCGATATTCTTTCGCGTACTGGTGGCCTTGGCGGAAGTTATACACTGCCTAGTTTTGGTGTAGCAAACGCTCGTATTACTTATCTCACAAATGATTGGACCGTTACTGCTTATGTGAATAACGTGTTTGATAAGTTTGCTGAAACAGGGGTGCAATCAACGCCATTGATTAATCAAACCGTTGATGGCGCGACTGTTAGAAGTTTTGTGACTAACCTGCTAAGACCAAGAACTATCGGTCTTCGTTTCACTTATTCTTTTGAAGAATGGTAAAACCGTAAATAACAGAAGTTAGTTCTGTGAAAGAGCTAACATTCTATACATAGTAAAACCAAACAAACCTTATTTTTTCTGCATTAAGAAGTGAGGTTCTTTTAGGTTTTGTGAAGAAGGTGAAGAAGTGGCCACTTTTGCAGGAATGTACTAGGTCATTTATTTAATCACAAAAAACAGCGCAAGGCTTAATGGACAGGAATTCTCGGCGAAAGCAGTCAATGGTCTGCTTTGTGTCTGTTTTTCTTCTCAGTACAGATTTCCGCTGATGACAATCATTGCTTTCGTTGTTTCTACACCAAAGGCACGCGTGAGTTTACACTGCTAAGTGTATTAGTTTTACATTGTCCCTCTTAGGATTATTTTGACCGCTGTCACCTGGTAGTTGTCTTCGTTTAACCGTAAGTTCATCAAATGCTCTCATGAGTCCATTATCAGGATACGAGTGGTTACCCGAAATTTCTCCCGCAAATAAGCCTTGGAGCCTATTCTATCATCGGCTGGCGGTAGAATAACCCTTAGCCACACAGTACAGACTCGGCCGGGTATGGGTTTGTTTGAGTCATTCGATAAAACGCTTCGGTGCGTTGTACTCACAGACCTGCTTTCGGCTACCATCGGTGTTATATACTGCTTCTAGCATCACCGGAATGACCCGTTTTTTGTCTGGATGTCTGATGGCCCTCTGCAGGTCACTATGGCTAGAGTTGATGTGTCTATTTCGGTTTGTTCTGTGCAGGCATTAGCTGCAGTGAGTCTTGCTGGGACTGAGGTATTGGGTGACATCGACAGAGCACAGATACATCCCAGAAAGCATTGCGCGGCTTGCACGTTTCGCAAATAAGGCTTATGACGCAGCATATCCAAAAGTCGGCATGGTATACATGATGGTGTTGAGTAGTCATTCATTGCTCGATAGCTCAGCTAATTTGCCACTTTGAAGTGGTATAGGTTTATATGTGATTTATAAAGGACTTTTTTAGCTTTCAGACTCATTAGGAATATCCAGCATTTGAATTAAAAAATTTATATAAAAACAGTTGACAGATTCTTGTTTTAAATTATAAAGCAGGTAACAAAAGGCGACATCACTGGTTTATTTATCTTTTCATATAACGTCTTTATTAAACCGATGTTTTTAATCTTGTTAACTTATTTTATGGGTGTTGTGATGACAAAACTTAGCAGAGATTACTTAGTAAAGCGTATATTTAGCGATCTGAAAAATTATCCTTATGGTTTTTCTCGTTCTGGAGATTTTTCCATTAGTGAAAGCAAAGCCTTAGCCCAACATGGTTGTATCATTGCGGCCTTAGTAGATGGCCAGATTGAACCCCAAACCATCGAGGACGAAGGAATGTTAGCTGCGGCTTTTGGAAGCAAAGAGCCCGAAGGAGTAACAGAAAAAGCCTGGGTTAAATATCAAAAGCGAATTAATCGCCCAAAACTGGGTAGTGTTTATGGAAATCATTGTTCGACAAGTGTCAACGATGCTGGAAATATAAATGAGCAAGAAGATATTGAAGTTGAAATTGAATAGGTCAGTTGTTAATTAAATGTAATTTCATCCTAATATAATATATAAAAAAGCCCAATATTAGGTTGTTTATCCTAATTTAGGGTTATATTGGGATGAATATCTCTCTTTTGTCTATTCCTGTGTTTAAATTTTCTAATTGCTCACGTATAGTGCATTTTCGTTTTTAATTATTAAATTTTTGGAGTGATTCTGATGGAGATGATGTCAGGCGCCGCAATGGTTGTGCGAACGCTAAAAGATATAGGGGTAAAACATGTGTTCGGTTATCCAGGCGGTGCCGTGCTTGATATTTACGATGCGTTGTACGCGCAAGATGATGTCGAACATATCCTCGTCCGTCACGAACAAGCTGCCGCTCATATGGCAGATGGTTATGCCAGAGCAACGGGTAAAACAGGTACAGTGCTAGTTACATCGGGCCCAGGTGCTACCAATACAATAACAGGCATTGCCACCGCGTTCATGGATTCTATTCCGATGGTCGTGTTATCGGGTCAAGTGCCGACTAAGCACATAGGTGAAGATGCATTTCAAGAAACGGACATGGTGGGTTGTTCCAGACCTATCGTTAAACATAGTTTTTTGGTTAAACGTGCAGTTGATATCCCTATGGCTATCGCTAAAGCTTATTACATTGCTAATACAGGCCGCCCAGGTCCGGTGGTAGTAGATTTACCTAAAGATATCGTAAATGTTTTAGAAGAATATCCATACCAGTTTCCTGATGACGTCACTATGCGTTCATACAATCCGACGCTTAAAGGACATAGCAAACAGATTAAAAAAGCAGTAAAAACTTTACTGGAAGCAAAGCGTCCCATTGTATATGTTGGTGGTGGAGCAATAATTGGCGAAGCCAGTGAATCAGTTACTGAGATAGCTGAGAAACTCAATGCACCTGTTACTTCCACTTTAATGGGACTAGGTGCATTCTCGTCTGTTCATGAGCAGTTTGTCGGCATGTTAGGTATGCACGGTAGGTTAGAAGCCAATAAAGCTATGCACAATTCAGACTGTATTTTGGCCTTAGGTGCACGCTTTGACGACCGCGTAACTAACAACGTAGATAAATTCTGTCCTCATGCGAGCATTATCCATGTTGATATCGATCCTGCTTCTATTTCTAAAATAATTGGTGCCCATCTTCCTGTCGTCGACAGTGTTTTCGAAGTGGCTACACAGCTTCTTGAATATATGGGACAGACTGATGCAAGAGCACCGAAAGCAAAACTTGGAGACTGGGGGGTGCAGATTAATCAGCGGATCGATCATCCATGTCTGGCTCATAAAACAGCACACAACGTCATTAACTAACA